>Ga0302288_1000131_pt1 | contig 68987 bp, 47 predicted proteins | sample III_Fen_N1_1_FD_194549 | JGI IMG/M metagenome (GOLD analysis project Ga0302288, IMG submission 194549) | Peat permafrost microbial communities from Stordalen Mire near Abisko, Sweden - III_Fen_N1_1 | ecosystem: Environmental > Terrestrial > Soil > Wetlands > Permafrost | place: Sweden: Abisko... | reverse complement strand
GTTTAACAAACCTTCGGGTAGTAATAACTTTACTAATTCTGTTTGGGTATCTTGTAACATATATTCCTTTTTATTGAATACAAAGTTATTATTTTACCTTTTACTCCCCAAATTTTCAACTTGACCCGTTTTCCCTCGTAAGGGAAAGTCCTGAATACAAGTCTCTGGTAGAAATCCTTTTGATAATAATTTATCGTTACTAAATTCAATTGGGGGGTCGTTTAACTCTTTGATATAAATCCATATCTCATGATTTACGGTATTCACTTTCGTTACTTCAAAGTAGTTTAACAAGCCTTCGGGTAGTCGTAACGTTACTAATTCAATTTGTGTGTCTTGTTCTATGTATTCCCTTTTATTGAAATACAAAGTTATTTTTTTATCCTTTTACTTCTCAACTTTTTGTCTTGAGCCAATAAATAAAGATTCAATCAAATTATTTTTATTTTTTATCAATTTCGAGAACCGTTGACAAATAGTTGACAAAAACAAAAAAGGTGAGCAGTTAAACTGTTCACCTTTAGAATCTTGATAAATCAAGTGGCGGAGAGAGAGGGATTCGAACCCCCGGAGGTTTAACCCTCAACGGTTTTCAAGACCGCCGCGATCGACCACTCTGCCATCTCTCCATGACAAAGATACAAATTTTTTGAAACATACAAATTTTTACCGTTACTTTGCGAAAAAAAACAATAAACGCATCTTTAATTTATTGATTATGAGAATTTATAAAATTGCATTTTTTTTAATAATAGGACTGTTTTTGTCTTGTAAACATACTCAAAACGGTGTTTTAATAACCGGAAAAATCCAGAATTCGGCGACAAATTCTCTGTTTTTGCAAATAGGCGAACGAAAAGACACCATAAAAGTTGATGGGAATGGTCGGTTTGAATATCAGTTTAAGATTCAAGATCCTGAATTTATTCGAATTATTGATCCTAAAACAGAAAAAAAATTATTACTGCTTGTCGATACACTCGAACATGTTACTGTTTTGTTTGATGCAAAAAATCCTGATTCTTTATCTGTCGTTACGGGATCTAAAGGCACGACACTCTTGCAATCTATTCAAAAATACTATTTTGAAACATTGCGAAAAATGCAAGTTATTAATCAACAATTCGAGAAAGAGAAAAGAACAGCAACGTCAGAAACATTTGGAGCCATTAGACAAAAAGCGATTGATTCTCTAAAATCGAGCATTGACGGTGAAATAGCCTATTTGTTCCGTTTTATAAAAAATAATCCAACTTCATTAGCTTCAATAACGGCATTGTATCAGTCGTTTGACACAGAAACCGGTCGTCCATTGTTGCTTGATGTTCCGAATGGACTGAATCAATTTGAACAGGTTGACGCATCTTTATCAGCAAGATATCCACATTCAAGTACCGTTCAAAGTTTTCATCAGGCACTAGAGGCTCTTAAAATGTCGGAAGCGAAACAAAATAATTATGATGCACGAACATCTGCCGAAAGACCATTAGTTAAAATAGGAGATAAAGCTCCTGATTTTGAAATTCAAACAGTAGAAAAAAAGAAATGTAAGCTTTCTGATTTTCGAGGGAAAACCGTATTGCTCGATTTTTGGGCATCATGGTGTCCGCCATGTAGAGATCTGAATCCTAAATTGGTAGCCATCTATAATGTATATAAAAAGCGAGGCTTTGATGTTTTTCAGGTATCGCTCGATAAAAATGGAGAAGCTCTAAATCAAGCCATAAAAAAAGATGGATTACCATGGGAAACACAAACCTGTGATTTTCAATCATGGAATTCACCCATAGCTCAATTATATCTGGTTAAAGAAATTCCACAGAATTTTCTTATCGACAAAAATGGAATTATTGTGGCAATCAATTGTAATGGAAATACTTTAAACAGGAAACTTCTGAAGATCTTAAAATAAAAAATAACTGCAATAAGAGTCTTGCTATTGCCAGTTAAAAAAAAAATTATACCTTTATTTTTCTAAGATTAAAGAAAAATGTTAAATAAATCGTCCATCCAGCGGTTACAATTATCGAATTTCAAATTGAATTCATTATTGGAAATCACGCAATCTATAAACGAAAACCTATCTACGATGTCTTTACTCCGCAGATACGAAAAGATCTTGCGTGTTGAATTAAACATCGGACGAGTACTGATTTTCAGCTTTAATCAAAAAGTTTGGGAATGTATACTGGAATCAGGTGTCGAAATTGAAGATTATGATGCCGACGAATTGGTGAGAAAACACTTGTCGAAATTCGAAGATATAAGTTACATTACAGCATCGACAACCACACAGTTTAAAGGTTTTGATATTGTCATCCCTGTTTATCAAAACGACAAAGCAATTGCTTATGTGCTTATTGGAGACATTGACGAAGAACGCGAGGGAGTGAGCCCGACAATAAAACATTTGAAATTTATTCAAACAATTACGAATGTTATAGTTGTAGCAATCGAAAATAAGCGGCTTAACAAAGAAAGTCTATTGCAAGCTGCATTTAAAAAGGAGCTTGAACTTGCTTCAAAAATGCAAGCCATGCTTATCCCCACAAATGAAGCATTTCCAAATAATGAACATTTAAAAGTAGCCTCATATTATAATCCACATTCAGAAGTTGGTGGCGATTATTATGATTTTGTGAGATTAAGTAAAGAAGAATATGGATTTTGTATTGCCGACGTTAGTGGAAAAGGAATGGCAGCAGCAATATTGATGTCAAATTTTCAAGCAAGTTTACGAGCATTATTTACCAATAAAATAGCATTGCCAGCTATTGTTGTTCGATTAAATGAAAGTGTTATGAATAGTGCAAAAGGTGAAAAATTTATTACATTTTTTATAGGTCGATATAATGCACACACACATAAATTAAATTACGTTAATGCAGGACATAATCCTCCAATATTTTATAATTCCACAAATAAAGATACAGAATCACTTAATCATGGATGCTTTGGATTGGGAATGTTCGATGAAATCCCAAAAGTAGAAGAAGCCGTTATTGACGTACATCATGGTGATAAAGTAATTTGTTATACCGATGGCTTATCTGAAGCGGAAAATCCAGAAAATGAAGAATTTGGAACATTGCAAATAGAAAAGTGCATCGTAGCTAAAAAACCAATCGGAGATATCTTGGAAAATTTAAAAAACGAAATGAAAATATTCATAAAAGATCAACCCGTTTCCGATGATGTCTCCATTCTTGGAATAGAATTCCATTAATTACCTCCGCAATAATTATATATCTTAAAATTTGTTACTATCCCTAAAAATCAAGTAATTTGCACCCTTATTTCCTGAAATCAAAATTGAATCTAAGTTTCTGGATAATAATGGTATAAAAAACATTTATAAAAAATGAATACAAGTATAGAACAACGTTCGGCCGACAATTTGCGAATATTAGCGATGTCAATGGTTGAAAAATCAAAATCGGGACATCCAGGAGGTGCTATGGGTGGCATGGACTTCATAAACATCCTTTATTCTGAATATTTGCAGTATGATCCGTCGGATACAAAATGGATAAATAGAGATCGATTTTTCCTAGATCCGGGACACATGTCGCCAATGTTGTATTCCACTCTTGCATTTGCAGGATTGTATTCAATCGATGAGTTAAAAAACTTCCGTCAATGGGGAAGTCCAACTCCCGGACATCCAGAAGTTGATTTCAGTCGTGGCATCGAAAATACTTCAGGACCACTTGGTCAAGGTCATACAATGGCAGTTGGTGCAGCTATTGCCGAAAAATTTCTGGTTCATCGTTTTGGAGACTGGATGAGTCATAAGATTTATACATTTATCTCGGATGGTGGCATTCAGGAAGAAATTTCACAAGGAGCAGGTCGTATCGCCGGACATTTAGGATTAGGAAATTTAATTATGTTTTACGATGCTAATGAAATTCAACTTTCAACAGCCGTAAAAGATGTTACCAGTGAGGATACCGCAAAAAAATATGAAGCTTGGGGATGGAAAACTATTACCATTGATGGGAATGACCATAATCAAATTCGGCACGCACTGAATCTTGCGAATGAAGAAACTAAAAAACCCGTAATCATTATTGGGCGAACCATTATGGGAAAAGGCTTGGTCGATGAAAATGGAAATAGTTTTGAACGAAAAACATCAACTCATGGTCAACCAGTTAGTAAAGCAGGAGCATCGGTTGAAAAAACAATTCTAAATCTTGGAGGAAATCCTCAAGATCCTTTTGTGGTTTTTGAAGATGTAAAAGAATATTGGAGTAAAGTTTGGGCAAAGAAAGTGAAACAAGCCCGTGCAAAAAAAGAGTTTCAGGCTCAGTGGGAGAAAGAAAACCCAGTGTTAGCCCAAAAACTAGCTTTATTTTATTCAGGAAAAATGGAGAATCTTGATTTCTCGAAAATAGTTCAGAAAGAAAATATAGCAACTCGTGTGGCATCAAAAATAGTCCTCGAATTTTTAGCAGATAATGTTGAAAATCTCATTATATCATCGGCTGATTTATCAAATAGCGACAATACCGATGGTTATTTAAAAAAACGAGGAGCATTCAAAAAAGGAGACTTTAGTGGAGCATTTCTTGAAGCTGGAGTTTCAGAGCTTACAATGGCATCAATAATGAATGGTATGATGTTGCATGGAGGCGTTTTCGCCGGATGTGCCACATTTTTCGTATTTTCAGAATATATGAAACCGGCAATCAGAATGTCATGCTTAATGGAAATGCCGGTGAAGTACATTTGGTCGCACGATGCATTTCGGGTTGGCGAAGATGGACCAACACATCAACCAATAGAACAAGAAGCACAAATTCGCTTGATGGAAAGTGTTAAAAACCATTCTGGGAAAAGCTCAATGTTGGTACTTCGACCTGCCGATGCACAAGAAACAACCGTGTGTTGGCAAATGGCTATGGAAAACAACACAACACCAACGGGGCTTATTCTCTCTCGTCAAAACATAAAAGACATTCCTGCACGCCGTGGCTCAACTCGTTATAAAGATGCTCAACAAGCTCGTCGAGGTGCATATATAGTTAATGATGTCCAAAATTGTCCAGACATTATTCTTGTTGCAAGTGGTTCGGAAGTGAATACAATTATTTCAGGAGCAGTAATTTTGGAAAAGGAACATGGATTGAAGACGCAAATCGTATCTGTACCTTCTGAAGGTTTATTCCGACAACAAGACGTGGATTATCAAGAGACTGTTTTGCCAACGAATAAGCCAACATTAGGCTTTACCGCAGGTCTTTCAATAACTTTGCGTGGATTGGTTGGACCGTTTGGTAAAGTTTGGGGATTAGATCATTTTGGATTTTCAGCACCATTCGAAAAGCTGGATGAAGAATTTGGATTTACTCCACAAAACGTTGTAAAACAAGCATTAGATTATTTAGCAGTATATAAAAAATAAGGCATTTGTACGAATTGTTGCAGATTTTTAAAATTAAAGCTTAAAAAATTTGCAACAATTAAAAATATCCGTACTTTTGCCACGCTTTTCTAAGGAAAATAACCGGCAAATTTTCGGGGTGTAGCGCAGCCCGGTTAGCGCATCTGCTTTGGGAGCAGAGGGTCGCCCGTTCGAATCGGGCCACCCCGACAAAAGATAGAAAAAGAGTAAAATCGAAACCTATCGAAATGTATTGAAAGCCTCTTAATCTACTGATTAAGAGGCTTTTTTCTTTTAATGCCGAACAATTCAGATATCGATTAATATTTCTTTTCGTTGATTCATTCGTGAGCAGTTTGTGAGCAAAATATTTTTTCTACATTTGCTCACGATAATGCATTTAATTAGTTGTAATACAATTAAATACATATCGAATAAATAAGCATATTTCAATACCAAAAGAACTGTTTTTTCTGCTCAAGTATGAGCTAGAAGTATTGAAATATATTTATTCATATTTAAAAATTCAGTTATGGCAAATTCAAATTCATTCAACTTTAGCTTTTTCTTAAGAAGAAAAAGTTCAAGGACTAACAAATTCCCTATTTATGCACGAATAACAGTTCATGGTTCTGCTGTTGAATTTGTAACCAAAGTAGAAATTGAAGATTCAAATTGGGACAAAGCTCATGGACGTGCTCTTCAAAAAAACGAAGAAGGAAAACGAATAAATCATGTACTAGATTCTATAAAAGCGAAAATCCTTACAGATTATAATTCTCACCTTTTCAATAACAGAACAGTTAATGCCGAAATCCTAAAAAATGATTTCTTAGGTATTGTTGATGAAAGTAATCGAATAAAGCTTTTAGATTTATTCGATATGCATAATCTTGAAATGAAAAACATTTTGGCATGGGGAACATTAAAGAACTATTTCACAACGAAGAAATACTTTCAAGCATACATTCAAAAGGTGATGAAAAGAAAGGACGTTGAACTTTCTGAATTAAGTTACAAGTTCATTTCGGGATTTGAATCTTTTATGCGGAGTGAATATACTTCGATTGACCCAAGCAGACCATGCGAAAATAATACGATTATGAAACACATCGAAAGGTTTCGTAAAATCATAAATTTAGCTATCAAAAACGAATGGATAGACAAAGACCCCTTTTTGCAATTTAAACCGAAATTTACTCACGTTGAACGTGAATTTTTGACTAATGAAGAACTAACACGAATAGAACAAAGACATTTTTCATTACAACGTCTACAAATGGTACAAGACTTATTTGTTTTTTCATGTTATACAGGGCTAGCGTATATTGATGTGTTTAATCTCGATGCAAGTAATTTAACAATCGGAATTAATGGTAAGTATTGGATTACTACCAGCAGACAGAAAACAGGCAAACCTGTTAAAATTCCACTTTTACCCAAAGCTCAAGCAATAATTGATAAGTATAAAAAAGACCCAACAGTACAAAAGCAAAATAAGCTTTTGCCAACTTATACGAACCAAAGAGTTAATGCATACTTAAAAGAAATTGCAGATTTGTGCGAAATATCAAAACCGCTTACGTTTCACATTGCTCGTCACACTTTTGCCACAACAGTAACACTTACTAATGGAGTTCCGATAGAAACGGTATCTAAATTATTGGGACATTCATCTATGCGAGCAACTCAAATTTATGCAAAAGTTGTTGAGTCTAAAGTGATGAATGATATGGATGTACTTTCTAAACGTTTGGAGGAAAATGAAAGTTTACAAATTAGAAAAGCGAAATAACATTAATCGGCTGGTAACAATCAGCCGTTTTCTATTTTCTTCTACTTGTACCATCAAATTGTAAAATGTTGTATGACTTGAATCGGTCGATAATTCTTGCATCATACAAGGTTTTAAGCTCACTTACACTTAAGTTAGTTGTAATGTGAGCTTTTTTATCGTGAGCAATAAACAATTCATATCGAGCATAGAGAAAATCATCAATAATCAATTTTGTGTCAACTCCAAAATGATTATATGTCAATAGTCCCAAGTCATTTAAACAGTAATTACAAGCATTCGATTTCCGTGCTTTTAGTTCAGACAGTTCGTTGTAAATGTATTTATCTAAATGATTATAAATCTTGAAGTAATTTGTCATTTCGGTAATTGAAATATTTACAAACTGATTGGGATTGTCTGTTATTCTCAAGTATTCGGAAAAGATTTGCATTAACATTGTCTTTCCAACTCCTATTTTTCCAATTATCATTATCTGTTTATGCACTTTGTAATTTTCATCGGGGAAAATTGTTTCGGCCATTTGACAGTTATTGAAATAAAGCAACAAGAATCTCAGAATCTTTGCATTATAATCATCGACCTCAAAATCTCTAAATTCTTTGGCAAGTAGAGTATGTCCTATTTCTGTAATAATTTTTGAATGGAGAACGTATTCTGCCTCATCTTCAAGATTATAAACGCTCTTTGTAATTCCGTTCAGGTTCTTTATTCTGAACAATATTTTTTGAATTGCTTCCTGATTGTCCGATATGTGTTTCATTGTTCTTTGCTTTTTTCCAATTTATATATTGTGAATTTGTGTCGGGAAATAGTAATCCTTGCCAATTGTTTGAAATTGCCGAATTAATTAATGTAATAACGAATTCTTCATCATATTTTGCTATTTGAGTTATTGTTGAGTCTATACTTTGCTTAGGTTTCTTTTTCCACTTTGGCATTCCAAGTAAAATATTCCATTGTTCAATAAATTGTGCTGATGAAAAGGGTAATTCTTTTTCTTTTTTTAGCGGAACTTTTTTTCTTTTTTCGGATTTAATTTTAATCTCTTTTTTTTGAGGCTTGCTATTTGGACTAACCTTATTGTTTATTGTTTCATTTCGTTTAATGTTTTTATTGTTTATAAATGGATGCAGTACAAGAGCATTGCTTGTGCTAATTTTGCTCAAGGCTTGTGTTAATGCCTGAGCATTGCTTGTGTCGATATTGCACAAGCAAACAAATATTTTAGTTATTGATTCTTCGTTTAATTCAAATACATATACAGTACTCGCTATTATGCCATTTGATGAGGGCAAATACCTGACAAAACTCCAATTATGTAGGTCTTTAATACATTTGTAATAGGTATGAGTTGAGCCTATTTTTGAAAGACTTAAGATTGTGTCACGATATATGTCAATAGGAGAAATAAAGAAGTTTTTATTCCAAACATACAAAAGGGCTAAGTACAACGAAACATAATACTCCCCAAAATTAGGACATCATCATAAGATATAATTTAACCTAACTTTGGAGTATTATGAAAACAATCACACGACGCAAATTCACCCCAGAATTTAAAGCAAAAGTTGCTTTAGATTCAGTAAAAGAACTACAGACTATCGAAGTCTTATGTAAAAAATACGAACTTCATCCAACACAGTTAAATAACTGGAAGAAAGAGTTTATAACCAATGCCTCCAGTGTTTTCAAGCAAGACAAGCAAGACAAAAAAGTTGATAATGATGCATTAATTCAGACTTTATATGCTCAAATTGGAGAACTGAAAGTAGCAAACGATTGGTTAAAAAAAAGCTACAATGATAAGCTTAACCATCCGAAAGCAAATGGTATTTGCAGATAAACAACTCAGCATAAGTGTTCAATGTGACCTGCTGGGAATCAATCGAAGTAGTTTTTATTATAAGCCAGTGGAAGAGTCGGCAGAGAATTTATCAATTATGCGTGTTCTTGATGAGCAAAGCAATACCTCAACACACCGTTCTATGGCAATAAACGGCTATTATTTGTCCTTGTTTGTCTCGGTTATCGTATTAATATCAAACGATTACGCCGATTAATGAAAATTGTTGGGTGGCAAACGCTTTATCCCGTAAAACATACAACACATGCCGATCCTGACAAATACAAATATCCATATCTACTCAAAGGATTAGTTATCAATCAAGCCAATCAGGTTTGGGAAATTGATATAACCTATATTCCCATGGAGCATGGTTTTATGTATTTGTTTGCAATAATTGATGTTCATATACGCTATGTTGTTGGATGGGGCTTAAGTAACAGCATGACAGCTGAATGGTGCGTTTCATTAATTGAACAAGCTATTGCAACACATGGTGTTCCCCAAATAATTAATTCCGACCAAGGAAGTCAATTTACAAGCGATACGTATGTTGCATTATTAAAAACAAATGGTATCAAAATCAGTATGGACAGTAAAGGTAGAGCAATCGATAATATTTACATCGAACGCTTATGGAGAAGCGTCAAATATGAAAACATATACCTGTTTGTATATTCTAATGGTAAGGCTCTGCACGAGGGTTTAGATGCTTATTTTACATTCTACAATATGAAACGACCACACCAAGGCTTGGACAATAAAATACCCTGGGATATGTATAGTAAAAGAGAGAAAATCCTACTTTTATTGAAAACTCATATTAAATCAATTAATTTGAATTAACTTTGAAATCAATAATCAACATAAAACTATCTTAATTGTTTAGTTTTTTCGTCCTACAATTGGGGAGTACTTTATACCTTCATCATCACTCTTAACACTTTCAAAGACGTTTTTGCATCGGTGAGCTTCGTCTATTACTAAATAGTCAAAGCCCATTGTATCAATATCGCAAACGGTATTCTTCTCGCCAAGTCCGATTTTCTCACGATATTTTTGGTAATCTATTTCTGCATCACGAGTCGATTTATCAGAACTTTGACCAAGGATATTGACCAGTTCAATGAATAGCGTTTCCGAGACATTTGCAGAAAAGCCAATTTGCTTAAAGCCTTCGTAGGTAACGAGCGTAATTGAATTTTCGGGAACTGCTTTGCTAAAATCGAGCTTTCCTTTTATGTCAGTTCCTATGTTGCTCCAGTCATTTAAAGTGATTCCAGTATATGATAAAACGCCAGGAACAAATTCCTTTGAGTTCTTGTCTGTGTAACCAATAATTTCGCCAATCCATTTTTTATATGTCGGTTAGGTTATATATTTGTATATGTGCAATATATGAATAACAAGTAACAAAATAACAACTCAAAAATGATTAATTCTGGTAGATATCGAAATAATTATTCTACTTTAGAAAAGATTAGTCTTTTACTATCTTCAGATAGTTGTAATAAATGCAAATCTTGAGTTTCGATACAATTTAAAACCTGTTTGTACAGAAGAGACTTTGACTCATCATCAATATTTTCCGCTCCCATTGAACCTGTTTTGGGATGCACAAACATTAAATACAGATTTTCTTCTTTTATCAGAATTAGAAAATAGAATCGAAAACCTCCGCTTCCAAGTAGTCGTTTTTTTATGTATGGAAAAGTATCACTATTGTTTAAGCGAGTACCAGAAAGTAATTGCTCAATAGGTTTATTGAAAAAGTACGATATTATTTCTTGCTCAAGTGATTTATAAGCATTTTTTTTGATGAGCTTTTCAAACTCTTTGTTAAATGTATCTATCGAATAGATATTCATGAAACAAGTGATAATTTTTTAGTTGTTTCAATAAATTCGGGCATTTCAGGCAGAGAGAAGAAAACGGAGTCTAAATCATTATAGGTGTCTTTTAACTCATCAATAGCATTTTTAAACTCTTTTATTTCAGACTTTGCAACTCCCTTGTTTTTTATGAATGTAAGTTTTACATATTGCCGTACAAGAGAACTGTGCAAATCTTTTGCAACAGAAATTAAGTCATTCAAAAGCATTAATGAATCATCATTCAAATCTGAATACCAAGTGATATTTTCAAGCTTACTATTGATCTCTGTTATTCTTTCTGTTTTAGCTTTCAATTCACTTTTAAAAACTAATATTCTATCTAAAAATGAATTCATTGCATCTTCATCTAAAAATGAACTTCTTTTTTCATTAAAAGAAATATTTCTGACGTTATCAAATGTTGCTTGAATTTCACCTTTATGTGTTAAACATTCCATACTATCTCTTTTTTAGAATAGACTAAATTAATTACAAAGATACTGCATGTTTTCAAAAAACAGTTGGGGGAAATTGAAATTCCCTCAGAATTAATTTAGACAAGGGATGAATAATAATCCATTTTACGCCAAGATTAATCCAAATTGAGTAAATTTACATTCATATCAAGTAAAACCAAATATTTTTCGATACAAAACGAGTAAAATCAAGTATTTTCATTTCACTTTATTTTTTATCGGATAATAGTGACATGTTTTGTTCAAAACGATGATATTTATCATCATTGTGAACGGTATTTCGTTATTGTTTCTGCTTTAAAATCAGCAATAATAAGCCTTTAGCAACGATGTCGTTAATTGCCTCTTTTTTATTAATGTTGGAGTTTTTACTTTTATATTATTAATTGATTAAATTTGCATTAGGGGTTTTTTTGCCAGCTTGTCTTTATATAAATAGTTTAATATATTCCACATTTATGAAAAAGTTTAAGTACTTATTCTTATCCTTTTTATTTGTAGCAAATGCTACTTTCGCTCAAATAAAAATTAATGAAATCCAGTCAACCAACACAAAAACAATTACAGATCCTGATTATGGCAAGAGAGGCGATTGGATTGAATTGTATAATATGGGGACAAGTCCTGTAGCAATCGGTGGTTATTTTTTGACCGATGATGCCTCGGAACCAAGAAAATGGTCGCTACCTTCGGGAACTACATTGGCTGCAAAAAGCTTTTTGATAATCTGGGCGGATGGAAAAGCCTCCGGATTACACACAAATTATAAATTAAGTTCTGATGGTGAAAAATTAAAACTGTTTTCATCAACAATGCTGTTACTCGATACCGTAACATTCGACTCTTTGGATCCTGATGTTGCTTATGGTCGAAAAGTTGATGGTACGGGAACTTGGGATAGACTTTCGATACCCACACCAGGAAAGGCAAATAATGCAACAGTAGTAAAAGGATTAGCTTCTAAACCCACATTTTCAGTTGCCGGAGGATTTTATACGGCAAATCAAACGGTAACACTTTCGTCGTCGATATCGGGTGCTGTTATCCGTTATACAACCGATGGTTCGGAACCTACCGCTACATCGACTATATATACCACTCCCATTAATGCAAAGTCGACCACCAAAACAACACAAAAATATGGTGACTCACGGAACAATTATACAGGAATTCAACAATACACATGGCCTACATCATTGTCATATCCATCAAATAGATATACAGGAACAAGAGATTATGGCTTTGTGATAAAAGCTAAGGTTTTTCATCCGGATTATGTTCCCAGTAATACAGCAACATCAACCTATTTTATAAATTTAAGAAAACCGACACTTCCTGTTGTGTCAGTATGTACACATTTTAATAATTTCTTTAGTGCCGATAGCGGAATCTATATTCAGGGAACAAACGGTCTTGCTGCAGAAGTCAGCTCAACCCAAACACTTACAGCCAACTGGAATCAGGATTGGGAACGGGAAATTACGGTGGAATATTTTGATGCAAATGGAACGAAACAATTTGACGTGAGTGCGGGAGCTCAGACAATGGGAGCTGTTTCGAGAAATTACGATTTAAAATCGTTATCGATTGCAATGAAAAGCAAATATGAGGACGGAAAAATGAAATATCCGTTATTCGGATCAAACGGATTAACTTCATACAAGGCATTTTTGTTGAGAAGTTCGGGAAACGATTGGGAACAAGGGAATATGGCTCGCGATGCAATTACTCAAGCGGTTTTGAAAGGACAGGTCGATCTGGAAGTGCAGGCATATCAACCTGTTGTTATGTATTTGAATGGAGAATATTGGAGTCTTATAAATATGCAGGAAAAATATGATGCAGACTATTTTGCAGGATACCATTCTTATGTTGATCCGGATAAGGTAGATATTTTGAAAATAAATCCTGATTTGAATGCTTTTGATGCAAGCGATGGCGATAGTTTACGATTTGTGGAACTGATGACATATCTTAGAGCCAATAGTATGGCTACAGCTGCAAATTATGACTATGTGAAGAATCATTATATTGATGTTTCCAATATGATTAATTATTATATAGCTGAATTGTATTGTCAAAACACCGATTGGCCTAAAAATAATTTTAGATTATGGCGTCCAAGAACCAAAAATGGAAGATTCAGATTTCCGCTATATGATACCGATTTCGGCTATGGACTTTGGGGGGGAGGAGCATCAACAAATCCATATAACAATTTCGACAGTTATAGCACAAGTGTGACCGTTGAACTGTTTAATTTAATGATGAAAAATGCCGATTTCAAAAATGAGTTTATACAGCGATTTGCATATATGCTCAATACCACATACTCGGCAAGTAGGTTGACTACAATAGCAACTAATATAGAAAATGCAATAGCCACAGAACGCGATACATATACCAATGCAGAGTGGACACGGACAACCGGTTCGGGTTATAATACAGCAAGCATGATTTCTTGGGGAACGGATCGAATTCCTAATATGCGAACATTTCTAGCTTCAAAATATAACTTGGGAGGATTGCAGACGCTGACTGTAAACTATACAACAGCACAAGGTTCTGTTACCGTTTGTGGGTTACCGGTGACAGCTGGATATTCGGCTCAACAATATATCAATACACCAATTCGCTTAAATGCAATTCCTGCTGATGGGTATCAATTTGTTGGATGGAAGGTTGGGACATCAACAGTTTCAACCAGTCAGGAATATCAGTTGACTATTACGGCAGCTACGACAATTACAGCAGTGTTTGAGGTTCGACCAACGGTAACAACCGTAAAGATCAACGAATTGTTAGCGTCTAATAAAACAATAGATACCAATAATTTAGGTAAATATGAAGATTGGATCGAATTACATAATTCGGGAACAACAGCTGTTGATATTGCCGGATTATATATTTCAGATAAATCGTTACAACCAAACTTATACAAAATACCTTATGGTTTTCCTTCAACAACAACAATAGCTGCTGGTGGATTTATATTGTTATGGGCCGATGGTGCTCCCGAAGAAGGTGCTCTTCATTTACCTTTTAAATTGAATAAAGATGGTGATACCTTATTACTATCACAAGAAAGTTCGACGGGAACAATAACAACAATAGATAATATCATTTATGGAAAACAAAATACCGATATTTCTTTTGGACGATACCCCGACGATAATGCAAACAAAATAATATTCTCGGTGCCAACGCCAAATGCCTCAAATGTCGTGCAAAGTACAACGTTTATCGATGGGTTGAAAATTACCGAATTTATGGCTAAGAATTCGAGTACGATTAAAGAAGAAACAGGAACTTATGCCGATTATATAGAAATATATAATTCAAATAGTTCAGCCGTCGATATTGGTGGATTATTCGTTACAAACGACTTGTCGAATCCGAATATGTATATGATTCCCAAAGGATATTCAAACCAGACAACAATACCTGCAAAAGGATATTATATTCTATGGGCGGATAAACAAATAGAGATTAATCCCAATCATGTTGATTTCAATTTGAATGCAGAAAAAGGAGACATTGCAATTGTTCAGCTTCGAGGAGCTACAAATACCATTATTGATAAAGTATCATATACAAATCAGGGCGAAGATATATCTTATGGTATATATCCGGTAGGCTCTACAACCTGGAAGTATATGGTAAAACCAACGCCTGGATCTGAAAACAAAAATGACACAACCGTTACCCCTGTTTCAGGAATAACAATTAATGAATGTTTGGCTGTAAACACCAAAACAAAAGCTGATGAAACCGGTAAATATGATGATTATATAGAGTTCTATAATGGTTCGACATCTGATGTAAATTTAGGTGGACTATTTGTTTCTGATACAGCAACACATACGCTATTATTTAGGATTCCACGTAATAATGCAACAGCAACAACCGTAAAAGCCGGTCAATGGATTACATTTTGGGCGGATGGAGAAGAAAAGCAAGGACCGTTGCATTTAGGATTACAATTATCATCGGCAGGCGAAGAAGTGAGTCTTTGTCAAGTTACCGAGTCAGGAATTGTTCAACTGGATACATTAGCATTCGGGGCTCAAAGTAGTGATGTCAGTTATGGACGTTTCCCTGAAAAGTCGTCGAATAAAGAATTAATGGCACCAACCTATAATGCAAGAAATACTTCGGCAAGTGATATTGCTATATTGAAATCGATTTCATCGACCGTTGGAGTATTAGCAGGTAGTCTCCAAAATACAGTGTTTTCCTATAAAGTATTACTTCCCGAAGGAACGACTACCATACCAACCATAAGTGCTGTTGCTGTAAATTCAAATGCAACAATGACAATTGTTCAGGCACAATCGGTTAATGATGCTGCTACAATAACAGTTGTATCGCCCAGTGGCTTGTATACAAATGTTTATACTATAACTTTTGGATCACAACTATCTTCAGTAGCAACCTTAAAAAGTCTGGTAGTTGCTAATAGTACATTAACACCGGCATTTTCTTCGACCACGTATTTCTATGATGCAGCAACATCAAGCGTCATGGTTCCGCTCCTGACTGCAGTCCCCACTGATTCTAATGCTGTTGTTTCTATTTCGTATGCTGCTTCATTTGATAAAAATACAGTTATAACAGTTACCGCAGAAAGTGGTGCTAATCAACAGTATGTTATTAGTCATACCGTTACTCCGATAGCTATAAGTCAATGGACTGACGATTTTAGTGATAATACAAATCAAAATATGGTTACAACAAGTTCAACGTATACATTGACCGAAAGTAATCAGGAATTTTCGATTCATGATGTGAGAGCTGCAACTACAAATACCGAAGATTATTTTGAATATAAAATACCATCAAATTTTGTTGTGAGTGCCGATCCTAAATTGTACGTTTCTTTTGATGCAATTTGTACAAGTAATGCAAATAATCAAGCTAATAAAAATATTGGTTTGCGTGTCGAAGTTGTTGATGCAACCGGTAATTCTTCTAATTCATCAGCATATACGGGAACTATTTCACCCACCAAAACAACGTTTAATCTCGATTTTAGTGGGGCATTAAATTACACCAATGGAACAACAACCGGCACAATAGACAAAACCAAAATAACATCGGTTCGATTCTTCTTCGATTATCAGAACGTATCGTCGGCTAAAGATAAAATTGCGGTCTTTGATAATCTTGTTATTGGACCATTAACAGCAACAGCATTATCGACTAATGCAAATCTGGCAACACTAACATCAAGTGCAGGAACATTGTCGCCAACTTTTGCAGCAACAACAACTTCATATACGTTAACGCTCCCGGCAGGAACAACAACGATTCCTACTATATCAGCAACCGTGGCACAGGCACAGGCAACCGTCCAAATCAGTCAGGCTTCGAAAGTCGACGGAACAGCAACCATAAGAGTTGTTGCTCAGGATAAGACGACGATAAAAATATATACGGTAAAATTGGTTGTAACGCCAACCGTTGTCGAGGGATATATTGAAAATATAGTTCGCCCCGATATACCAGGATGGACTGTGGGAAACACTACATATTCAATCGCATATAATGCAGGATCTTTGGATGTTACATATAACAGAACATCAACAAGTACCAATGATGCAATGACATTTAATTTGCCAAACGAAGCTTTCAAGATATTGAATCTTACCAATTATCCTTATTTCGCAATTAAAGCAAAGACATCAACGCCAATAGTATTACGAGCCGATTATTTTGATGCTAATGGTTCTATAACAAATAGTTCACCTGTCACGGCAACAATGACCGGTAGTGCTGACTCTCTTTATGTATTTACCTTTACCAATAAATTTTCTCAGACATCGCCAACGGCAACCGTTGATATTTCTAAGATATACGGTGTAAAGCTTTATTTTGATGCTGGAAGTACAACAGCAAAAACAGGAACTGTTTCGTTTGATAAATTATTGTTTGGTAACGAAGTTGTCTTTGCTTTAAATTTCCCGCCAGTTATATCTGCAATACCAAATCAATCGGTAATGCAAGGGCAATCGTTTAATACCATTTTACTTGATAGTTATGTTTCCGATGATAATACAACCGATGCAAATTTAAAATGGACGGCTTCAGCAACAACAAATCTTACAGTAACAATTGCAAACCATGTTGTAACCATTGTCCCTAAGGTATCTACCTGGTTAGGATCGGAATCGGTTACATTTACCTGTACCGATGAAGCCGGTCAATCATCGACCAAAACAGTGACATTCTCAGTTACCGAATTAAAAGTTTCGGTGACTGCTGTTTCATTCATTCAATCATCAGTAAGTCTTGCAAAGGCTGCAACATTAAATTTGAAAAACTATTTACAGATAAGTCCGACCAATGCAACAGTTACATCAACAACCTGGACGTCGGATGATCCGAATTTAACAGTTGATGCAAATGGTGTTGCTACTAATAATTTGGCTTATGGTACAGAAAATGCTACGGTAACCGTAACGGTTGTCGATAAATCGAATAATACGTATACCGCAAAGATAACGGTTGTCATAACAGGATGTCCTACTGCAATTTCGCAGGTAGCCCTAAATCAATCAACAGCATCAATCATTGAATTGCAAACACTTCAACTGACGCCAACCATAACACCATCCTCAGCATGTGTTAAATCATCGTCATATATTTCCTCAAACACAACAATTGCTACCGTTTCTTCGACAGGATTGGTAAGTGCACTTGTTCCGGGAACAACGACAATAACGGTTACTTATAATGATGGGTTCTCTACTAAAACATCAACCTGCTTAGTTACAGTTCTCCCAACTCCAGTTACCAGCATAACATTAAATCCGGCAACAGCAACTTCGGTAATAGTTGGAAATTCAATAACGGTAACAACTACGGTATCACCAGCCGCAGCACCCGATAAATCATTGACTTGGTCAAGTTCTGATGTCTCGATTGTAACGGTAAGTAATACTGGTGTATTAATCACTAAAAAAGTTGGTTCAGTAGTTATTACCGCAACTTCGGTACAAAATCCAACGGTAAAAGCAACAGTAACAGTAACGGTAGTTCCAGAAGCAGTAACGTCAATTACATTTACACCTGCAGCTTCAACAACGATGACCGTTGGTGGTAGTCAAACAATTACAGTTGCAGTCGCACCAACAACAGCAACCGATAAATCGGTAACGTGGACATCGTCTGATGCTAGTTTGGCAACAGTTTCGAGTACGGGAGTTGTTTCTGCATTAAAAGCAGGAACAGTAACAATAACCTGTACATCGGTTCAAAATGCAGAAATATCGCAAACCGTCACTATTATTATATCCGACATTATGCCATCTGGTATTGCTATTACTCCAACAGGTGCTCAGTCTGTATTTGCCGGTTCATCTATAACACTTACAGCAACGATTACTCCTATAGATGCTGCAAATCAAAATGTAACATGGACAACCTCTGATGCATCAATAGCAACAGTCTCTAATTCTGGAGTTGTTTCTGCATTTAAGACCGGAACTGTAACGATTACGGTAATGTCAAATGCTGTTAGTACCCTGAAAACAACGTGTTCTGTTACGGTTAATCCTGTAGCGGTTAATTCCATCGGATTTTCACCTGCAGCTTCAACCACAATGACTGTTGGTGGTACTCAAACAATAACAACAGTTGTTTCACCAACAACAGCAACCGATAAATCGTTATTGTGGACAAGCTCTGATGCTTCAATAGCAACAGTTTCCGGTTCAGGGGTGGTTTCCGCCTTAAAGGCAGGAATAGCAACAATAACTTGTACATCGGTTCAAAATCCTACAGTAAACCAAATTGTAACAATTACTGTTTCAGATATCCTTCCAGCATCAATAGCTTTATCACCATCGACAACGCAAACGGTAAACGTTGGCTCATCATTGGTAATAACGTCAACCATTTCGCCTAGCAATGCAGCAAATCAAAAAGTAACTTGGTCGACTTCTGATGCAACAATAGCTATGGTTGATGAAACAGGAAAGATAACCGGCGTGAAAGCTGGTACGGTAACAATTACTGCAACCTCAAATGCCTTGTCAACAGTGAAAAATTCAGTAACGGTTATTGTTTCGAACGTCTTAATTTCTACAATTTCCGTAACACCGGCATCGACAGCTCTAGTTGTTGGTCAGACAACACAATTGACCGCATCTGTTGCACCAACAAATGCAACCTTGAAAACATATAAATGGAGTTCTTCTGATATATCAAAACTTACAGTTGATGCTAATGGAAACATCAAAGCAATTGCTACCGGAACAGTTACCATTAATGCTACTGCCGATGATGCCGGTGGTGTAAAAGGAACATGCATTGTAACAATAACTCCGGTTATGCCAATAAGTATATCGGCGGGGAATATAGCATTATTAACTTCTGAAACTTCAGGTAAGACAATAACATATTCGTTTACTCCCGATTCAACAACAAATAAAACGGTAACATTTACTTCGTCAGATAAAGCCATAGCTACTGTTGATGCAAATGGATTAGTTAAGCCTGTTGGTGTTGGAGAAACAACCGTAATAATACAATCATCAGCTGATGCATCAGTGAAAAAGGTTCTTACGGTAACCGTTTCAGCAACCGTTTATGATATTGTAAGCGTGACGCTTAGTCCATCAACAGTGACACTTTCTCCAACCAAAACACAGTCACTAACAACAACATTGAATCCTACAAATGCAAGTGTTACCTCAATATCATGGTCATCTGATAATAATAGTGTTGCAACAGTCGATGGAAATGGCGTTGTTACGGCTCTAACACCAGGTACTGTGAATGTAACATTGACTGTAAATACCCCAGGTGCCAGCAAATCGGCATCGGTATTGGTTTCTGTTCAAGCTATCTTAGTTTCTTCTATTACTTTAGATCAAACAACACTATCATTAACAACAGCAAGTAATCCCGTGTCATTAGCTGCTACGATTTTGCCTGTTGATGCTACGAATCCATCTGTGGTATGGACTTCGGATAACAGTGCTGTTGTAACAGTTTCTCAAGCCGGAGTTGTTTCTGTTGCAGGAATCGGTTCTGCAACGGTAACTTGTACATCGAAAGATGCTAGTGGCAAGTCTGCTTCTTGTATTGTAACTGTGACCAATGTACCACCCACTGGCATGATATTAGATTCTTCATCTGTGGCGTTGCATGTAGGCGAAACCTTGACTATGGTTGCGTCCGTTTTACCTTCGAATGCTCCTCAGGGAGTAATTTGGACTATTGCTGATAATACAGTTGCAACAATTAATGTTAATGGCACAATAACAGCTTTAAAAGCAGGAACAACCTCGATTACTGCAATCTCGCAAGAGTCTTCATTAATTTCTAAAACGATAGCTTTAAAAGTTACGACAATACCGGTAACAGAAATTCTCTTAGATCAAACAAACCTAATTTTGAATCTATTAAGTCCTGCTACTAAGATTACAGCAACGGTAAATCCATCAAAAGCAACCGATAATTCTGTTGCATGGACAGTTTCGCCAAGTGGCATTGTCTCTGTAACCGGAGGCGTTGTTACGGTTGAGGCTTTAGGAACAGCAACCATACTTTGTACGGCAAATGATGGAAATGGTGCAAAAGCTTCGTGTTTTGTGACAGTAACAAATGTTGATCCTTCAGGCATATCACTTGATTCGGCATCGGTAGCATTGAAAGTTCGGGGTACAGTAACATTACATGCTACAATCACACCGACTATTGCACCACAATCGGTTGTGTGGTCAATTGCTGATAATAGCATTGCAACAGTTGATAGTTATGGAACAATAACAGCTTTAAAAGCAGGATCGACAACAATTATGGCAACGTCATCCACATTAACAACTGTATCTAAAACGATACCATTAGTTGTTTCGGCAATCCCAGTAACGGGCATTACTTTAGATCAAAGTTCTTTAATAGTAAATTTACCAACAGCTTCGGTTACGTTGGGTGCAACAGTCGTACCGTCAAATGCGACTAACACAACGCTTAGTTGGTCAACCAGTAATTCGTCCGTTGCAACTGTTGATGTAAAAGGAACGGTGACAATACTTTCTGATGGTGATGTTATTATAACAGCCACCAGTTCAAATGGTTTAACGGCAAATTGCACTATTAAAGTGAATCCGATTGTTGCATCAAGTGTTTCATTAGATAAGTCAAATATTACTCTTTCTATTAATGAAACGAACCAATTACTAACAACCGTATTACCACTAGGGACAAAAGACAAGTCGATTATATGGTCTTCATCATCATCCAATATTGCATCAGTAAGTCAAAAAGGCTTGGTTTCTGGTTTAAGCCAAGGAACAGCAACCATTACAGCAACAACAACGAATGGTTTTTCCGCAATCTGTACGGTAACGGTTAATGCTGTTTTAGCATCAACGATTACTCTAAATAAGACAAATGACACAATGTTCGTCTATGCTTCCGATATCCTTTTAGCAACTGTTTTGCCATCAAATACGACCGATAAAACCATCGCGTGGAAAACGTCTGATTCTAAAATTGCAACCGTAAGTAATGGCACAATAACAGCAGTTTCAGCCGGATTTGTTACAATTTCAGCAACAACGACAAATAATGTTATTGGCGTTTGTAATGTTGTTGTTAAAGATATAGAAGCCTCTGCGATTTCGGTGCTTGTGAATTCAGCAACAATGAATATAGGAACAACTCAAAGTATATCGGTAACATTTACACCATCAAATGTGACGGCCAAATCGCTTACGTTTACATCCAACAGCCCACTTATTGCATCGGTAGATCAAAATGGTGTTATAACTGCAAATTCTGTGGGTGATGCAATTATAACAGTTCAGACATCAAACGGAATAACAAAAACGATTGCTATAAAGGTTAATCCTATTTTAGTAAGTTCTCTCTCTTTGAATATTTCTTCGGTAACCTTGTTAGTTCAAGAAAATCAGCAATTGATAGGTACCGTTTTACCTTCAAATGCTTCCGACAAATCAGTTGTCTGGTCATCGTCAAATACAGAAGTTGCAACCGTTGATGAATATGGAAAAGTAACTGCCGTTAAGGTTGGTAGTGCAACCATAAGAATTGTTGCTTCTAATGGCGTTTATGCAGAATGTGCGGTGACTGTCTTAGCAAAAACAATTTTGGTCGAAAAGGTCACGGCAAGTGCGGATATTGTAACATTAAATATAGGTCAAACGCAAACCGTTTCAGCAACAGTTTTGCCTGTAGATGCTACGAATCGAACATTGATATGGAAAAGTGATCTGGTAAGTGTTGCAACTGTTGATCAATCAGGTAAAATAACAGCAAATGCATTAGGACAAGCTAATATTATTGTATCATCGTCAAATGGATTAAATGATACTGTGATTGTGAATGTAATTCCCGTGCAAGCACAAAGTATTAGTGTAGATCTTGATTATCTAGGATTAGCAATTGATGAAAGCCAAACAGTAAAGGTTCAGGTTTTACCAGCAACAACATCCGATAAATCGGTAACATGGACATCCTCAAATCCGTTGATAGCAAGTGTTTCTTCGTCTGGAAAAGTCACCGGTGTTTCAATAGGATCTACTTATATCTATGTAACATCAGCAAATGGATTAAAAGACAGTTGCAAGGTCGGGGTTAGTCAGGTCGTATTTACTGCTGATAGTATTGTAATTTCAGAACCCTCCATTACATTACAAATAGATAGCTTGTACACAATTTCTACAAAGTTTTATCCAGAAAATACAAGTAATAAATCAATTATCTGGACAGTCGGAAATCCGCAAATAGCCTCAATAGATGTCTTGGGAAATGTTATAGCAACTTCGGTGGGAACTACAACGATTGTTGGTACTACAATAAACGGAAAAACAGACACTTTGGCTGTTACCGTATTGCCCACAATGGCACAATCCATAACGTTAAGTCTAAATAATGATACTTTAGACATTGATAAATATGTGATTTTATCAGCTTCTATATTACCGATTAAAACAACAGATAAAACAATAACTTGGACATCATCTAATCAAACTGTAGCTATTGTTGATGGTAATGGACTCGTTACTGCCAAGTTAGCCGGTACGGCTCTCATTTCAGCAACTACGGCGAATGGAATAACATCGCAGTGTAAAATAGTTGTGAACCCATTATTGGCAACTGGTTTAGTAATGTCTTCAGATAATATTGTGCTCGAACATGCAAAATCAACAAAACTTTCAGTAATGATCTCTCCGGTAAATGTTTCCGATTCGTCAATAGCGTGGACATCATCTGATACAACAATAGCAACAGTTGATGCTACAGGAAAAGTTACTGCTGTGGGGTATGGAACCATAACAATCACAGCAACAACAGTAAATGGCATTACCGCAAAATGTATTGTAAAAATAGATTTAAATAATTCGGCACCACAAACAACTCAAATACCGGAACAAAAAGCTATAAGAGGAAAACTGTTTGCCGATTTAGATTTAAGTCAATATTTTATTGATGATAATACTCCGGCAAATAAAATTCTTTGGTCTGTCAATTGCAGTTCACCTATTAAAATGACTATCGATAGTAAAGGCTTGGCAAAAATATCATCAACCTCAACAACTTGGTTTGGAAGCGAAAACGTAACTGTATATGCAACCGATGAACAAGGTCTTGTTTCTGAAATTACATTTATGGTCACCATAGAGTCGGATTTGTTTGTTGATGAAGTGGTAAATAATGAAATGTCGGTTTATCCTAATCCAAGTTCAGGAGTCTTTACATTTAAATGTACACTTCCGGAATCGTCAATTAAAAGTATTACAATCTATGATGTTTTAGGTGAAAAAGTACTTTCTGAAAATGTGACTGGGAAAAACAAATACGAAAAACAATTTGATTTTAGCAAACTAATGAAAGGCATTTATTTTATAAATTGCAACGATGGTAAAAACAATTATCAAGCTTCGGTGATTATTCAATAACGGAACTTTACATTATAGAAAAAGGCTCATAAATTGTTTTGTGAGCCTTTTTCTATTTCAATAGATCAGTTAATGCACTTTCGAGGGTAGAAAATTGATATTGAAAACCATCGTCTTTGATCTTTTGAGATGAAATGCGGCTTCCCTTTAATAATAAATCAGACATTTCGCCAAATACAACTCGAAAGATAAATGAAGGTATTGATGGCAAAAGAACTGATTTGCCCAAAATCGAAGCTATATTCTTTACAAATAGTTTATTTGAACAATGTTGAGGTGCAACGGCATTATAAGCTCCTCTGAATGTTTTGTCTGCAATAGCTTTGTAATACATTTCGCAAAGATCATTAATGTGTATCCACGGAAAATATTGCTTGCCATTGCCAAAACTACTTCCAAAACCATATTTAATAGGTCTTCTTATTTTTTCAAGGACACCATTGTGAGGCGTTAGCACAACACCAGTTCGAAATTTCACAACTCGAATACCAAGCTCTTCGAACTGGTCAGCTGATTTTTCCCATTGCACACAAACATTTCCAAGAAAATCACTTGCAGGTTCATCCGTTTCCATAAAAATATGTTCAGATGTTATTGCTCCATAGTATCCAACTGCTGATGCTGAAATAAACGTTTTTGGTCTTTTATCGAGCTTTTTAATAGTGTCGAATAGTAATTGAGCCGATTGCGTTCTACTTTCAATAATTAATCGTTTTTGTCTTTCTGTCCAACGTCTTGCCCCAATATTTGCACCTGCCAAATGAATTATATGGTCGGCATTTTTTAAGGCTTCAATGTCAATTTCTCCGGTTTCAATATTCCAGTAAAAACTTTTTGCAGAATGGCTACTACTGAGTATTGAAACAGCATAACCCTTTTGTAATAATATATTTTGTAAATATTTTCCAATTAATCCGCTTCCTCCGGTTATAAGAATTGACTCCATTTTAATTTTTAATTTTTAATGAAGGCTTTTGTTTTACCACTTCAACATCATTTCCTTTTGGAATAATTTTATATGCAATTAAAGGTTCTGCCTTAGCTGATTTCCCCAACCATCCAAACCGCAAAACGCTGAAAATAATATCGCCATTATCTGAATGATCTATACTGTATTCGTTTTTTGAGAACCGTTTTAATCGTTGAATTTTAGGATTCTTTTCGTAATCAATTAGCCAGTAATCGTTTTTCGGTATAAAACGGAATGCAATGTTCTTTTTGCTAAGTTGATTGTAGTATCCAACCCAATAACCATCTTTGGTTTTTGCAATGCAAAGCCATAGAAAATTAGTTGGCATTTGCGGATATGCTTTTATTTGAAAATAAGATAATTTCTGTTGGCGTAATGCATTTTCAAATACGCTATTCGTATGAACTTTATTTATTACCGTGTATGGCAAATAAAGTGTTGATAAAAAAATGGCAAACCAAGGCACCATAATACGAAGTCTTGTTCCTGTTTTTGAGAAAATGAACCAGAATGATGCTATTAATAATGGGGTGGAAAAGAAAACATCAACAATTGCGATGGTTGAGAATGCAAATCGTGAATTTGAAAAAGGAAGTAAGATTCCCGTTCCGTAGTTGGTAAAAAGATCTAAAATAACGTGAGTTACTCCTGTGATAAAAATAAGAATAGCCCACTGTTTAGGCTTTGTCTCAGAACCCTTATATAATTTTGAAGAAATCAACCAGCCGACAAGTGGACTTATAAGGATTAGAAATAAAAGAGAATGTGTTAATCCTCGGTGTAACAATACAGCCCGAGTTGGCTCGAAAAAAGAAATGATGAACATGTCCAAGTCGGGAATAATTCCGCCTATTGCACCCACGAAAAGAGCTTTCTTCCCTTCTTTTTTGCCCAATACAATTTCTCCCAAGACAGTACCAAGAGCAATATGTGTTATTATGTCCATAAGGTTTATAGAATTATTTTTTTCTTAACTTCAAATGTATGATTTTTGCATTATAAATAATCTATTTTTTACGTGAAAAAGAAAAAACTTCCAATACTCGAAAAGGTCTTAATAACCGATGTTGCTGCTGAAGGTGTCGCTTTGGCTCGTGTCAATGAAATGGTTGTGTTTGTACCACATGTTATTCCTGGTGATATTGTTGATGTTCAGATAAATCGCAAACGATCTAACTTTATGGAAGGATTTCCAATCTCTTTCCACGAATATTCCAAGGACAGAATTGAGCCTTTTTGTGCTCATTTTGGTGCTTGTGGAGGATGTAAATGGCAAATATTACCGTATGGGAAACAACTTTTTTATAAGGCAAAACAAGTCAAAGATGTTTTTGAAAGAATTGGAAAATTGTCATTCCCCGAAATAAATGAAATTAAAGCATCAGAGCAAACGGAATTTTATCGTAATAAACTTGAATTCTCGTTTTCGAATAAACGATGGTTGACAAGCGAAGATATGGCAAATCGGGATTCAATAACAGATTTTAATGCTGTGGGATTTCATGTAACCGGAAAGTTTGATAAAATTGTCGATATTGCAAAATGTCATTTGCAGGCAGATCCGTCAAATGCAATACGTGATGCTGTTCGATTATATGCAAAGGAACATGATCTTCCATTTTTTGATATTCGTGAACACACCGGTTTTTTGCGAAGTCTTATAATAAGGACAGCCTCTTCGGGCGAAGTGATGGTTATCCTTTCGTTTTATACTGAAAATGAAAAGGAAAGAATTCCTTTGCTCGAATATCTGAAAGACAAATTTTCGAACATTACCAGTTTAATGTATGTTATCAATGGAAAAGGTAATGATACAATTGCTGATCTTGATATGCTTTGTTATTATGGTAAAGATTCTATAATTGAGGAAATGGAAGGGTTGAAGTTTATTGTCGGACCCAAATCGTTTTATCAAACCAATTCGTTGCAAACCTATGAATTATATAAAATTGCCAGAAAATTTGCCGAATTAACAGGCACTGAAATAGTCTACGATTTGTATACAGGGACCGGAACAATAGCTAATTTCATAGCATCGAAAGCATCGAAAGTAATAGGAGTCGAATATGTTCCCGAAGCAATTGAAGACGCTAAGAAAAATTCAGAATGTAACGGAATATCCAATACACGATTTGTCGCCGGCGATATGAAAGATGTTTTTACACAACAATTCATTGATACAAATGGGCATCCCGATGTTATTATCCTTGATCCTCCACGAGCAGGAATTCATGAAGATGTTGTAAAAGCAATCTTATATTGTAAACCAAGTCGTATTGTTTATGTAAGTTGTAATCCTGCAACGCAAGCTCGCGATTTGGCACTACTGTCAGAATATTATGAAATTAAAGAGGTTCAACCTGTTGATATGTTCCCTCATACACACCATGTTGAAAATGTCGTAAAATTGGTAAAAAAATAAGCAGAAATTAGTTGGTTAAATAAAACTTTTTAAGGTAATTAGCTTATTGTCACATTCTCAAATTAGTATGTTAAAATAATAATATCTTTGTATTTTCGTTAATGAAACACATAGTCAAACAAAATGGGTGATTTTTTAAAATTTATAACACGCCGGGTTTTCTATAAACACATTGCTATTTGTGCTTTTGTATTCCTTTTAATTATATTGATGGCATCAATAGTTCTCAATTATTATACTGGTCATGGTGAGAAAATGCCAATGCCCGATTTGAGAGGAAAAACAATGACTCAGGTTGAAGAAATAGCATCGAAATATGGTTTTGAATTACAAGTTGTTGATTCAATATTTTTGCCCAATCAAAAAAAAGGAACCGTTGTCGATCATACACCCAAAGCAGGTGTTAACATAAAAAGAAATCGAGTAATATTCTTAACTATATCATCCTTTAATCCAGAACTCATTAAGATGCCGGATATGGTTAACACATCTTTACGACAAGCAAAAACCATTATGGAAACCTATGGATTGGAACTTGGACGATTACATTATAAACCCGATTATGCTGAAAATTATGTATTGGAACAGTTGTATAATGGGACAAAAATCAAAGCCGGAACCAAGATCCAAAGAGGTTCGAAAATAGATCTTGTCTTAGGAATGGGAATTGGCAATGGAACAAAAACAGATGTACCTAACTTAGTCGGACTTACTTATCGTGATGCTCTGTCATTAATATCATCTTCGATGCTTAATGTTGGAGCAACTGTTTTTGAAGGTAATGTTAAAACATATATTGATTCTTTAGATGTTGTTGTGTGGAAACAAGATCCTCCTTTTGGTGAAGGAAAGCAGCTAACACCGGGTTCAATCATTGATATTTGGTTAAAGAAAGACGCTCAATCGACAAAATCTTTGGATGAAACGAATGATTTCGAAAATGAATAAACGGAAAATCCTTATATTTTGTTTTATTCTGATTGCTATAAATGTCTTTTCGCAAAACGAAGAGCTTATAATGCTTGGGCAAAACGATACTATCGTTGCAACCCGCCTCAAGACATCACATTTAAAATCGAATAGCTTTGTTTTGCCTTATACAACACTTTTGTCGCTTCCTTTTTTTGACGATTTTGCCCGTCCGGGAGTCTTCCCTTATAACGGACTATGGGCCGATCAAAACGTGTATATAAACAATACATTTTGTATTCTTCCTCCATCGATAAATGTTGCAACATTCGACGCATTAGGCTCTGATGGCTTATTGCATAAAAATGCAGCTTCTTCAGTTTTTGCGTCCGATACGTTGACTTCGCAACCATTTAATTTGAAAAATTATATTGTTGGTGCAAAATCTGATAATTTGTACAGGAAAACCAATGTCGATAGTTTTGACAAAATCAGTGATTCAATGTATTATAAAAAGGGTATCAATTATTATTCTTCAATCTCATCTGTCTATTTTTATACGTCAATCGATACACTTTATCGAATAACATCAACATTTGTTGTTAAGGAAAATAATAGAGATGTAACCCATCATACTTATGGAGCTATTGATGATTCTATATTTACAAAAACAACAAAAGGATATGTTTATATAGAAGGTTCTAAAAAACATCAGAAAACCATTGAATCGTATTCATCGGCAGATAGTCTTTATCTTAGTTTCTCGGTACAACCGGGAGGTGTCGGCGATATGCCCGAAAGTTATGATTCGTTGCTTTTGGAATGTTACGCCCCTATTGATACAAATAAAATTCTTATTAATGAAGTTGCAAAATCGTGGATTGAGCTGTATAATGCAACCGATTCTATTGTTAATGTTGCCGGATATTACATTTTTAATGATACATTAAAAAATATTACAATCCAGATTGATACATCAAAAACAAACCCATTGATAAAAAGCAATTTTAAGATACCCGATGATGGCTCTATAGAAACAAGAATACCACCTTTGGGACTTCTGGTAATAAATGCCTCGGATATAAAAGCAATAAAAAACTTTAAATCGAAAGTTCTAATGCTCATGAAAGATACTATTTCGTATAAGAGTATTGACAGTGTGTATATTTCAGATACAGCTTCACTTGAAAATGGTTCTTTTGGTTGCGAAACTGAAGGAGGAAAGTTTGATGGTGAAAAAATATTATCAGCAATTTCTAAAAATAGTTTAAATAAAAAATGGACACAGCTTTGGTCTGTTTCGTCTGATAGTATTCCATATAATTCATTTAAAAGATATTCAATTCCTATTGATAGTTCATTTTTTCAAAAAGGTTTTCGTTTTCGTTTCATAAATTATGCAAGTCTGAGTTCCGATAAAAGTCATGCACGAAATGAAGACGAATGGAATCTTGATGAGGTTAGTCTCTATGCTAATAAAGCCCCTGGTTACAGAGAACCTGATCTTGAATTTAGAAAAGTAGATGCCACTTTTTATGATGAATATACCTCTGTTCCTCACGAGCATGTTAAGAATATTGATGAAGAATCAGTCCAAAATTATTTGACATATTATTATCATAATACCGATACAAATTATCGAAAAGTAAACTATTTCTTAAATGTAAAAGAAACCGGACGAAAGACTCAGAATATAACCAAGAGCTTGTTTAATTCCGATATACCTCCGTTAACAGACACTTCTGAGTTTAAAAATTTTAATCAAATTGTAAGTCTTTACGATGTGTTTTTGCAAAATGCCGATTCAAATAAATATTCCGATTTTGATGTAACCTTATATTTTAGTGATAACGAAAGTCCTATACATGAAGATTATCGCTGGAATGATACCGTCCACATGCATCAATCATTTTATAATTACTATGCCTATGATGATGGATCGTCGGAAGCTGGCTGGGGGATACGTGGCATAGAAAATGCTCAAGCTGCGTATAAATTTACAACCTATAAGAAAGATACTTTAGATGCAATTCTCATTTATTTTAATCAGACACTCAATACATCCGATCCTACATTTGATATTTGTGTGTGGGATGACAATAAAGGAAAACCCGGGAAACTATTGGCTAAACAAACTGGCGAACCTCTTGATTACGCTCAGGGAGTTAACCGATTTTCTTTATATCAAATCAAGCCTGAAAGCATTCTGGACACTATCAACAACCTTATTATGGATAGTAATCAAACATTTTATATAGGATGGCTTCAACCTCTAGATATTTTGTTGAATGTCGGTGTCGATCTGAATCAAACGGTCAAAAAGAAACTGTTTTTCAAAACCGGGATCGATTGGGAAGAATCACTTATTACTAATCCTATAATGCTTCGTCCTGTTTTTGATAAAAATCCTGAAATTGTTAAAGTCTCAGAACAATCCTTAAATACATTTCTGTTGTATCCCAATCCTACAAAGGGAGTGTGTACGGTTTCTAATGGAACTGATCTGTCGGACTATTTGCTTTCGGTGCAGACTTTGATGGGGCAAGAAGTGTTTCATGAAAAGGCAAGACAACAGATAGATCTCTCTTATTTGCCCAGTGGTATGTATTATGTTTCACTTATTAATTCCAAGGGTCTCCGGAAAACGGTTAAATTATTGATTAATCATTAGTATAAAAATACTATCTCTCGATGATTTTATTATATTTGTTAAAACAAAAAGATAAAATCATGAGCAGAATAATATCTACTTTCGTTGCAATTCTTTGCATTTCGGCAAATGTAAACTCACAAACAACAACAGCAACCATCACTGATAACAGAGATGGGCAAGTTTATCGGACAGTTGTGGTGGGAGGAAAAACATGGATGGCTCAAAATCTTAATTATGTTTCACGAAATTCATGGTGTTATATGAATGTCGACCAAAATTGCAAGAAATATGGAAGGCTCTATTCTTGGTTTGCGGTAATGAATAGTCAGAATAAAGAAAAATCACAAGGAATTTGTCTGTCGGGATGGCATGTTCCATCGGTGGAAGAATGGACATCAATCACCAATCAGTTTAAAAAATCGAAAGATTTATATGTTGGGGGTTCAAGTAGTTTTGATGTATTAATGGCAGGTTGCCGATTTTCGAATGCTACGTTCGATTTTGAACAGAAAGCTGCAACATTCTGGACTTCGACATCAGACTCTGTTAATACCGAATTTGCTACAAGTTTTTATGGTTATAGTGATCAAAAGGCTACGCCTCTGAAAGCATATCAATCAGGTAAATCCTATGGATTGTCTTTGCGTTGTGTAAAGGACTAAATGTCTGAAACAAAAAGAGAGGACGCTTCTTTAAAAACAATCCTCTCTCCACTTTATTGCGGGCTTATTCAACAATAACTTTCTTCGTTTTAATATAGTTATTCCCGATTAAGGAAATAACATATTGTCCCGCATTTAAATATGTATAGTCACTTAAGTGTATATTGTTTTGACCAGCTTCTATTGTTATAGCATTGTTATAAACTTGACTCCCCTTGATATCTGTTATTATAAGGTTTACGATTTCCGTCCGTTTTGCATTTATGGCAAGCGTCATATTTCCAAATTTGGAAGGATTTGGGAATATATCGAAATCAATATTTTTGGCTGAAAAAGTAATGCTTTTAACAGCACTAAATGTTGACTTTCCATCAAAATCAGTTTGTTTTAGTCTATAATAATTAATACCTACTTGAGGGTTTTCGTCCTTACTCGTATAACTGTGTCTAACCGTTGATGTCCCTGCACCATGAACCTCATCAATAATTTCGAAGGAAATGGCATCATAAGACTTTAAAACCGAAAAGAAATCATTGTTTGTTTCTGAGGCTGTTGTCCATTCTATCGCAATCGTTTCTCCATCTTGTTTTGCATCGAAGTAATCGAGTGAAATAGGTAGTGAATTAGAAACTGTATTATCGAAAGCAGCAAGACATGATGCAGCATCATTATAAGCAGCAACTTGAGAACCGTTAACCACAAAATCACTTTGTGCACCAGGTGTTTGTGTTGTATAATATCCTGCGGCATAATTTAAAATGCCTCCAGAACTAATGGTACCAACATTATCGGCACCAGCAGTCTTGTTTCCACAAAAGTTTAATGTTCCACCATTACTAACGACCAATTGATTGGAACTTGTCCCGGTATATAAACCAATATTACCAACAAACATAGTAGCTCCACTAGCAACGGTAATTGCATTCGACCCCGAACTAGGAATAACTCCTTCAACGTAAAGTGTCCCATTATTAACCAAGGTTGTTGCACCATAATTGATGTTTAAAATACCATCACCAGAATTATCAGTATCGTAGACATAAACACCTCCAGATGTTTTTATGTCAAATGATGCACCTCCTGCATTAAATGTCAAATTGCCATCTTGAACTACTAATTTCCCGGCTATATCCATTTGATGTTGACCTGCGATATCAAGATTGGAGCCAATAACATTAAAAGTACTTCCTGCTAATAATTTAATATTTTGATCCAAATACATTGTTGTAAAAGTAACTGTAGCATTTGGAGCTCCTGTGTTATCTATCGTTACTGCTCCTCCGGTTTCATTTATAAAATATGAATTTTGATTTCCTACTATACCAAATGAACCACTCGTAATATTAAATTTGCCGGAATTATCAAATGTCGTTTGTTGATTGTTCGAATAATTACCATCAAGATTAATAATACCCGTTGAAAGATTATTGATCGTAGAATAGGATCCTGTTTCCTGAGTAAGATTTCCTGTTATGTTTAACGTTCCTGAATTATTAATATTCGTTGTAGTATTTGATGCTGAATATCCTTTATTCCCTGGTAATAATACATTTCCAGCCACATTTACAGTACTCCCTGTATTGGTTGTTAATGTAGCATTTGTATATAAAGTGAGATTATTAGGAACACTAATGCTTAATCCTGCTGGAACGGTTACCGTTATCATTGATGGACTTGAATTATCGCTTTTCCCAATTTGGACATTTGTGTTTGATCCTGTAATAGGTGGCCATGCAGTTAAAGAGGTTGATGCTAATATAACATAAGTAACATCTGAAGAACTAAAATTAGTTGGATGGGTTGTTCCGTCTGTTGATAAAACCCAACTATTTAAACTTGTAATATCTCCACCTGAATAATTGTAAGTTTTTGAAGCGACAGTTCTTGTTCCAAAAGCAAAATAGGCGACACCTGTGGATATTGCACCTGTAGAACTTGAATTTATAATAGAGGTGGTACCACTTGAGGAACCGCCTATTGATCCATAACTAGAATTACCTGAAGCATTAAAGCCAATAGCATTACTGCTAAGTGTATTTTGTCTAGTAAGAGAAACTGATGCTCCTCCGAAAGTTCCTGTAATAGTGGCTTTCCAATAATTTTCCGATTCAACAGAAGTTAAAGTTGATCCATCGGCAGATCCTGCTGATAAAAGAGCTTCAATCGTTATTGTAGGATTGGAACTGACTGTTAGAGAGCAAATACTAAATGGATAATAGGTTGTGCCGTTCCCGACAGGGAAAGAATATATTGAAGATGAGGCTGAAAGCGTTGGCAAACTCCTTTTTAATGGACCATTAATAAATGATGTCGTTTTACCACCGCCAACTGCATTAGCAGCAGTATTCGTGATCCTTAATATATTTGAAGATGTAGTGGTCAGAATTCCATTAACCATCGTTAAAAGTCCTCCTACAGAAATGGTAGCACCTGAAGCTATTGTTGATGGACTACTTGTTCCGGCTGAGTTGTCAATTGTTAGGTTATTAAATGAAAATGATGGAATTGTTTGTGCTAATGAACCATTAAATTTAACGGTACTCCCTGTTGTTTTCCATGTTCCACCGGCATTTGATAAATTATTTGCTACACCAATAATATCTGTTGCTTCAAACGTTCCCGATTGACCATTTAAATCAAGATTATAGTAATTAACGGCAGTAACGGTATCGTTTGCGGCGTAAATGACCGTTGAATAACTTGTAGGGAGAAATGTCCCTATGGCAATAATCCTTTTACGACCACCTGTTATCGTTGAAAATGTTATTATTTTAGAAGAACCATCGCTTGCTAAAAACTTTGTAATATTACCTATTGTTAAAATTCCCCCAATAGTTATTGAACCTTTTAGCGTTTTTGTACCACCATGTTGTGTTTGAATATTGTAATAAGGAAATGCTGGGATATCTTGATTCGTCCCATCAAATGTAATTGTATTTCCTGTATTAACAGTTGTATTAGTTGTACTAGGTGATATTGGATTAAATATTTTATATACGGTAACAGTCCCACTAGAAAATATTACTTTATTCGAACTGTGATCTCCGATTGTTAAATTTCCATAATGAGTATTTTGTACGGTTTGCCCTATTGTTCCATTATAATTGACAGTACTGTTTGTATCCAATGTCCCTAGTGTAGGAACTACTGCATTTGCAATAGAAATGGTGGCCAGATTCTTTACATCAATAACAACGGGTGACGTTGTTGTCAAACTGTATCCTGCAGGAATTGTAAAATTAGTGGCATTTGTTCCATCGCCAACAATGATTTTTGTTCCAGTTCCCGATACTGTCCAATTATTTGTTAACGTTGGTGTGCTATTACTTCCATAATTACACACATAAAAACTTTGTCCATTGGAACTGAAATCTGTTGGATGTGATCCAGTACCACTTGTAGTGGTCCACCAATTTGTCGTAACAGACATATCGCTAGAACCATAGTAATAATAACTGGAGGCTCCTGTTACTGTAACATAAGCCGTACTTGCCGTTGCTGTACATCCATAAGCATTTGTTGCGGTTAATGTATATACACCTGCTGTTGCTGTTGTTGAAGGTGCAAAACTTGGATTTTGGGTGGTACTGGTATAACTGTTTGGACCCGACCATGAGTAAGTAGCCATTCCTGTCGGACCACCGGTTAATGTAAGCGTTCCATTCGTATATACCGGATTTGGAGAAGCCGTTGCTGTTGCTGTTGGTGCAGATACAAAAACATAACCGGAAACAGAACTTGTAACCGAAGGTGTACAGGTTCCCGAAATAGCACAATAATAATAGTTTAAACTTGCGGCTGTTGCTGTCGATGGAGTATAGCTTGCCGACGTTCCTCCACTAATATTTGTACCACCACTGTTTGATGCGGTTGTATTCCGATACCATTGATACGTTAACCCAGCTCCCGAAGCTGTTACACTTAATGCTGTTGCCGTAGCATTAAGACATTTAATCTGATTGGTAGTTGATGGTTGTGCCGTAATTGTTGGTGCTGTTAAATATGTTCCGATCCCTGTTACAGCATCGCTCCAACATCCCCCATTAGAAGCACGCACATATACGGTGGTTGATGCTACGGTATAGGTTGGTGCTGAATTTGATGTTTCAGTTCCTGTAGCCGAACTAACCCAATAACACGTTCCTGCACTACAGCTCCCTTTTGTATAGGTTATAGTGGAACAGCCAGCAGTATTTGTTATCGCTCCAGGAGATGTAACTGCGGTATTTGTTGTAATAGCACCAGAAACTGAACTTGTAGCAACAGGACTACATGTTCCTGAAACGACACAATAATAATAAAGCGTTCCCGCGGTTGTTGTTAAAGGTGTATAACTTGCAGAAGTTCCTCCGCTGCCAACACTTGTTCCTCCACTGTTTGACGATGTGGTATTACTATACCATTGATACGTTAATCCTCCTCCTGTTGCTGTTACACTCAAAGCGGTTGCCGTTGCATTGTAACAATAACTAACAGCAGAAGAACTTGGATTTGCTGTAATTGTTGGCTTTGAGTTTATTGTAATCGTTGGAGTTCCACTTGGTGTAATCGTGGTACAACTATTTGCATCGGTAACAGATGTTAATGAATATGTAGTATTGGTTGATGGCGAAACTGAAATATTAGAACCGCTGGTATAAGAAGTTACTGTTCCTCCACTATAAACAACGGTATATGGAGATGTACCACCAGAAATAGTAACCGTTAAATTTGCGGATGATCCTGTACATATTGACGTCGTTCCGGCTAAAACAGCAGTTGAAGGTCTTGCATTTATCGTTAAATTTGAACCGTTATCTGTTCCTGTTGATACCGGTGTATTTGCAACAACCCGAATTCTATAACCAGTTCCCGACGTTGTACCAGATGGTATGGTTCCTGAAATGGTTCCTGCTGCTGTTGATGTCAATGTTCCTAAAGAAACCGGAGAAGAGAAACTGCCACTAGCATCCGATAATTGGGCTGTAAATATATTTCCCGAAGTAAACGGTGCCGAAATGGCAAATGGAATTGAAACAGATGCACCTGCACAAAAAGGAGAACCCGATATAGCACTTGTGGTTATTGTTGGACCACACCCGGGAGCCGTTGTGGAAAACGTTATTGTTTTGGCAGTACTAGATATAATGACATAAATTGTTGTATTAGATGAAAAAGACCCAAGAGTACTTGCAATCTGTCCAGCATTCCAATTAGGATAATAACAGCCTGTATAAGTCCCCCATCCAGAAGAAATGGCTGTACCATTGTCATAAATATACATATTAGATTGATTATACGCAACCTGCGAAAATGAAAATGTATAATTAGATCCACAGGCTGTTACAGAAGATAAACTAGACATTTGAGCACCAGTAGTAACTGTAAATGGCTGACTATAGCTCATCATAGGAGCAAAACCCAATAAAAACAAAGCAAAAACCTTAAGGATGTTTCCTTTATTGCCAGGAGATGTACATTTTAAAATATGATTTAGAAATAGTGTAATGATATATTTGAAATAGTGCATGTTATAGATACTATTGAATTCGTATTATTTTTTTTGTACAAAGTGGTATAATCATTCGAAGTGATGATTATAATCACCGATTATTGCCAGCAAATATATTAAAAACGAAAGCATAATATCTATGAAAATCATATAATTATTAACTTTTTTATCAACATTTAATTAGTTTTGAATTAACTCAACTCATCCCCTCGCGATTGCTTTGCAATACGCGTTCCCCTTCTCTACGCGTAGAGAAGGGGATGTCCGGCAGGACAGGGGATGAGTTAAAAACATTCTTAATTCTTAAATTACACAGTTTATTGTATAGACTCCTTCCTGAAGACTTAAGAACTCAACTTGTGGTCTTAGGAATGACACTTATGCCTCTTCAAACTCAACTTGTGGTCTTAGGAACGATACTTGTGCCTCTTCAAACTCAACTTGTGGTCTTAGGAACGATACTTGTGCCTCTTCAAACTCAACTTGTGGTCTTAAGAACTCAACTAGTGCTCCTTCAAACTACTGATTGACTCTCTTTAAACCAATATTTTGCGGGAAATTATAAACCAATGGAAAATGTTCTACAATGACATCACTTTTGTCGAGTCCAAAGGCTTTAAGATCGCTTAATCCAAGTGCTTTAAGATAATAATATGATTTTAACAAAATGACATCACGTAAGGGTAACTCGTTTTCGACCGAAAAATATTTTTCAACCACCACAAATTTAAAGTCAGGCTCCGGATTGTATTTGGTCGATCCATCGGCTAAAATATGTAAATTCAATTCTTTCCTTTCTATCAGTTTCTTGGTTATGGTTTTGAAGTATAAATCGGTTTTGAGTTGAACACGAAATCCAACATTAAGATTTACTTTCACAACCTTATTTTCAACCAGTTCGATTACTTCATACGTCAATGTATATGGTTCCTCTGTCCTGTTTATATGGAGAAACCAATAAACATCGGCACGTTTCGGTTTTTTTGCAAAAATTGACTTAATAATTTTTTCTTCAATTTGAGCTTTATTATTGGCTTTTGTTAAATAGATCAGGTGTGTCGAATATTTTGGAATAGACTGATCGTCGCTTAATTCTTTTATCAGTGAGGTATATTTACCTATTTCAACAAATTTCATGAAACGATTGTTTGTTTTTCGGGCATAATATAAAATATACATTGTCATGAAGATGAATAGTTCGAAGAATAAGAACATCCATCGTTCTTTGATTTTTGCAACGTTTGCAATGAAGAATGATATTTCGATCATTAAAAAGACGGCTAAAATGGCATAGACAACAAACTTGTTCCATCTTTTTTTATAGATCAGGAAATAGCCCAGTAAATAGGTTGTCATCAACATTGCAATGGTTATTGAAAATCCATAGGCGGCTTCCATGTGTGCCGATGTTTTGAAATAGAGTATCATTAATATACAGCCAAAATATAAGATGGCATTTACGCTGGGAATATAAATTTGTCCTTTGATATCACTTGGTTGACGCACTTTGACTCTTGGCCAGAAATTTAGGTTCATTGCTTCACTGACTAGTGTAAACGAACCGCTGATGAGTGCCTGTGAAGCAATAATTGTAGCAAAAGTAGCAATAATGATAGATGGCAATAGAAACCAGTGCGGTAACATGTCGAAAAATGGATTCCCTCCATTTATTTTGGGGGTATTAAGGTGCATTGTATAGGCTGCTTGTCCAAGATAGTTGGCTACCAGACTTATTTTAACAAAGACCCACGTTATTCTAATATTTTTTACGCCACAATGCCCTAAGTCGGAATATAAAGCTTCGGCTCCGGTGGTACACAAGAAAACAGCTCCCAATAACCAAAATCCCTGTGGATAATGTGCTAACAATTGATAGGCATAATAGGGATTAATGGCTTTCAACACTTCGGGATGAAGCGAAACCTCGTATACACCAAAGAATAACAACATACTAAACCAAAGAGTCATAACCGGTCCAAAGGCTTTACCAATAGACTGTGTTCCATATCTCTGAAAGTAGAATATTGCCGAAAGAATGAGAACCACAATTCCAATCGAAACTCCATTTCCCGGAACTATGATATTTTCTAAACCTTTTACTGAATTCAATCCTTCGATTGCTGATGCAACAGAAATTGGTGGTGTTATAATTCCATCGGCCAAAAGGGTAGTGGCTCCTAAAATTGTGGGTATCGCTAAATATTTACCGTATCGGCGAATTAATGCATATAACGAAAACACGCCACCTTCACCTTGATTATCGGCTGTTAGTGTTAAAAAGACATATTTTACTGTTGTTTGGAAAAAGAGAGTCCAAAAAACACAAGACGCTCCTCCATAGACGAGTAATTCGGAAATCTGTCGTTCCCCGACAATAGCTCTTATGACATACAATGGACTTGTCCCGATATCGCCATAGATAATTCCCAAAGCAACCAGCAACGATGCTGCACTAATTTTGTTTTTGTTTAATGTATGTTCCATAACAGTTCTTTTTGTAGAAACTTCTTTTACTTTTACAAAATTAAAGTAGGAAACATAAGGATTGTGTTAAAGGAATTGTGAGGAATATAAAGATTTTATAAAGATTGAAAATCAAGAGATGAACTTTATATATAAAAAAAAGAGGCTTTCAATGAAATTTGAAAGCCTCTTTCCCGCTTGAATATATTACCCGTTGAGCTATTTAAACTCTGGTTAATTCAATATTTTGAGGTGCCTGATAAACCAAAGGTATATGTTCAATCACTACGTCACTTTTATCAAGACCAAACGCTCTAATATCGCTCATTCCCATATATTTTAGGACAAAGAACGATTTTAAAAGCAGTAAATCGCGTAATGGTAATTCGTTTTCGATCGAAAAATACTTTTCAACAATTACAAATTTAAAATCGGTCTCTGAATTATATTTCGTAGAGCCATCAGCCAGAATATGTAGATTCAGTTCTTGATTTGTAATAAGTTCCTTAATGATGTTTTTAAAATAGAGCTCTGTCTTGGGTTGAATACGAAATCCTATATTTAAATTAACCTTTATAACTCTATCGGGAATCAATTCTACAACGTCGTAGGTCATGGTAAAAGGAGCTTCCGTTCTATTTATATGGAGAAACCAATACACATCGGCACGTTTCGGCTTTTTTGCAAATATTGATTTCATAATTTTTTCTTCTATCTGTGCTTTATTGTTTGCTTTCGAAAGATAAATCAGATGTGTCGAAAATTTTGGAATAGCCATGTCTTCACTCAAATCTTTAAGCATCGGTATATATTTGGCTATTTCAACAAACTTCATAAATCGATTGTTGGTTTTACGAGCATAATACCAAATGTACATGGTTAGGAAAATGGACATTGCAACAAACAACACCGACCAGCTTTCTTTCAATTTCACAACATTAGCTACAAAGAATGATAATTCGATTGCTGCAAATACCGATAGAACTCCAAACACCAGATATCGATTCCATTTTAGTCGATAAAGCAGGAAATAGGCGAGTAAATAGGTCGTCATCAGCATGGCAATTGTAATAAAGAAGCCATAAGCCGATTCCATTCTTGATGATGTTTGAAAATAAAACAGAATGGAAACACAGCCAACCCACAAAATAGTATTTATACTGGGAATATAAATTTGTCCTTTAAAATCGGTTGGCTGACGAACCTTGACACGAGGCCAGAAGTTAAGATTGACGGCTTCGCTTATGAGTGTAAATGATCCGCTGATCAGGGCTTGTGAAGCAATAATGGCTGCAGCTGTAGCAATAATTACGCTGGGCAATAGGAACCAATGAGGAAACATATCGAAGAATGGATTGATGCCTTGTAATGTTGGCGTCTTTACATGCATGATAAATGCAACCTGTCCCATATAGTTTATAACCAAACATGTTTTAACAAAGATCCATGTTATTCGAATGTTTTTAATACCGCAATGCCCCAAATCAGAATATAAAGCTTCGGCTCCTGTTGTACATAGGAAGACCGAACCTAAGAGCCAAAACCCTTTGGGATATTTTGTCAGAATTTGATATGCATAATAAGGATTCATAGCCTTAAAAACCTCAGGATAATGTAGAATCCAAAAGAATCCGATGATAAAAAGCATCAAAAACCAGATGGTCATTATAGGTCCAAACGCTTTTCCTATTGATTGTGTCCCAAATCTTTGGAAGAAAAATAAAATAGATAATATAATGGCAACAATTCCAAGTGTGAGACCATTTCCCGGGACTATTGTGCCTTCGAGTGCTTTTACAGAATTTAGACCTTCAATAGCAGACGACACGGTAATAGGTGGTGTTATCATACCATCGGCAAGCAGTGTTGTAGCTCCCAGGATTGTGGGCACAACCAGATATTTCCCATAACGGCGGATGAGTGCATACAAAGAAAACACGCCACCTTCCCCTTGGTTATCGGCTCTTAATGTGAGAAATACATATTTAACAGTTGTTTGAAAAACCAATGTCCAAAATATGCAGGAAAAGCCTCCTAAAACCAACATTTCACTTATTGGACGTTCTCCAACGACAGCTCTAAGTGCGTACAATGGACTTGTCCCAATGTCACCATAAATGATGCCCAGTGCAATAAGTAACGATGCTGTTGTTACTTTGTTAATTCCTTGTTTTGATGTTTCCATAATTACTATTATTATTTTTTATTCATTAAAAGCAAATCGATAGCCAACACCCGATTCGGTGTGTATCAACTTTGGTCGATTTGGATCTTTTTCTATTTTTTTTCGCAATTGAGCTATAAATACTCGTAAATATTGAGATTCGCTCATATAACCAGGTCCCCAGATTTCTCTAAGAATATGATGATGTGTTAAAACTTTTCCTTCATTTTTAACAAACAGAATAAGCAAAGAATATTCTGTTGGTGTTAATTTTAAAATCTCATTATTCCGTTTTACAATTCTGGAAGATAAATCAATTTGTAATTCGGTATTTGAAATTATAGCTACATTTTCATCGGAATCGACTTTCGTTCTGAGTAATGATCGAATTCTGGCTAATAATTCACCGGGGCGGAAGGGTTTAACCAAATAATCATTAGCTCCATTATCAAGTGCGGTAACAATATCTTCTTCACTACTTTGAACCGAAAGAATCATTACCGGCTTAACATACCATTCTCTCATTTTTTTTAAAACGACATGTCCATCGCCATCGGGCAAACCTAAGTCAAGTATTACAATGTCGGGAGGATGATTTGCAACCATAAGAAGTCCTTCTTTTGCTGTTGCAGCTAGTCGAACAAAGTAATCGTTACTTTGTAACGTGATTTCCAACAATTTTCTAATAGGAAGTTCATCATCAATAACCAGAATCTCTGCTCTATTCATTTTTTAGGTTATTTAAGTATGAGGTTTCTGCCGGAATAGTTATTGTAAAACGAGCTCCGTGTGTTTCTGCATTTTGTAAAACGACTCGACCTCCCATTGCTTCTGCATAACCTTTAATAATTGATAAGCCTAAACCAGTACCACCAATCTTTGTGTTTTTTAAACGATAAAATTTATCAAATACTGCTTTAATTTCGTCAGGAGGAAATCCAAATCCGTTATCTTCAACTGTCAAAATTAAAATATCCGATTTGGAGTTTGCATCAATTCTAATTAAACTGTTTGATGGTGTATAGCGACTTGCGTTATTTATCAGATTATAAAGAATTTGTTCCAACATTCCTTTATCTAGTTTAAATAATGGAAGTTGCGGATCTATTTTGACTACTATTTTTTGTTCGATTTTATTGTCTTCAAATTGATTAACAACACCATAAATCACTTCTGTAATATCATACCAATCGTTGTGTGTTTTTATGATTCCAGACTCTAATCTCGACATGTTCAACAGATTTTCAACCTGATGATTCAATCGAAGTGATGCTTTTGAAATTTCTGATATTAATTCTGATTTTTGATTGTCATTCAACTTCTTATTTCGCGAAAGGATGTTGTCGGATGCTCCCAGTATTGTGGCTATTGGGGTTCTCAATTCGTGAGACAAAGAATTAAGTAATGTATTATATAATTTTATGGTGTTTGCTTTCTCTTCTTTTAAAACGAGTTCCTTTTCATATTTCCTAATTCTATATGTTAAAATACCATTAACAAGGGCTATTACAAAATATGTCAGAATCAATACAATGTCTTCGGTACTTGCTATTCGAAAATGAAAATAGGGGGGGATAAAAAAATAATCCCAAATTAAAGCACTCAGAGCTGCGGCTAATAAAACAGGGAAGATATTAAACATTGATGCAATAATTGAAACGGCAAGCAACAATATTAAAGCGATGATTCTATAATCAAGGAAGGAAAGAGAAAAATGGCAAATCACTGCAACAAAACAAACAATAATGATACTGTATAAGTATTGAAATGATTTAGGAATTTTACTAAATAAAAAAAAGCTCATTGCTCATTTTAAAATTTAACACAAAAGTATTAAGGAAAAAAGACTTTCCGATTATTATTTGGGTATATTTTCAAAAAACACTTTTTTTGTTACAAGTCACTATTTTTATACCTAATTTGCTAATATTCTTAAACAAAACTACTTCTTAAAAATAAAATACACAGCTAATATTAGGAAAACGAATCCAATGAGGTGGTTAATCTTAAATGTTTCTGTTTTAAAAAAAACAAGTGTAAAGATTGTAAAAACGATTAGAGTGATACATTCCTGTATTACTTTTAATTGAACCAAAGAAAAAGGACCGCCATTTTGATCAAATCCTATTCTGTTTGCTGGAACTTGAAAACAGTATTCAAAAAGGGCAATTCCCCAACTAATTAATACGATAGAAACAATCCCCAATTTATTAAAGAATTTCATCTCGCTAAATTTTAAATGACCATACCACGCAATGGTCATAAACGTGTTCGATAGAATCAGTAATCCAATAGTCAACAATGCTTTCATGTTATTCTACATTATTTTGGTTTCTGTTTATTCGTTTTCTTTCGCTCATGAGTTGTTCGTTGCTTGAAATCGTTCGATAATACACTTATATTTCCATCGCTTTCAAGTATAGCAAGATTTACTTCTTTTATTGAAGCACAGCCATGCTCGCGAACGGTTTCTATCAATTCGTTTATTGAAATTCGAGCTTTTGCAATATTTTCTTCATGAAATCGTCCTTTATAAATGAGGACTTTAGGTTCACCAACAATAAATCCTTGCAAATGGGGAAATTTATATAACAAATATTTGAATAGGTAATTGACTACAAATAACGTTGTGGCTGCAACAATTCCTCCGCTCAATGATGTATTTGGTCCAACCATTGCATTTTGTACGGCATTACTTATTAGCAATACAAAAACTAAATCAACAACAGATAGTTGTGCAAATTCTTTTTTTCCAAAAAGTCTGATTGCAATAACTATAAAGAGATAAACAACCGTCGAGCTGAACGCTATTGGTAAATACTCTTGTATGATTTCCCTCATATTATTTCTCCAAACTATTTAATAACAACGTGATGACTTTTTTAGTGAATGACAGAGAAGGAAATGCCTTTTATCTTTCGATATAATTCCAATGCATAAATGTCGGTCATTCCGGATATAAAATCGACGACGGACATTATTTGGTCAAAAGGATTATTTGTGTTGCAAACCAATTGAACCGGTAGTAACTGTAATAATTGCGAGGTATAAAGCGAATCGTTCTTCATAACAGCTTGTACAAATTCAGAAAGCAATTCTCCTAAAATTCTATGTCCGGCTATTTGAATTTCAATAACCGACCGTGCATTGTATATTTTTGAAACTGCAACTTTTTTTACCTCTTCCAAAGCTTTTTTATATGAACCTTCAATGTCATCTATTAAATTTGAATAATATCGACAATTCATAATATCATCATATTTTGCCCAAAAGATTTTTGTACATTCTTCGATCAACTTATTTATAACACGGGAACGAAGTATTGTGATTTGTTCATTTTCGTCATCAACACTTGCCAAGAGTTTTAATACGTTTTCGAGCTGAATAGCATCAGTTGTTTGATCAAAAAATGCAAGCATTAATTCTTTTGTCTTTGCTGTTGTTAAAATATTCAGTCGATGAGCATCTTCAATATCAACAATTTGATAGCATATATCATCAGCGGCTTCAACCATAAATACCAATGGATGACGACCATATACATCTTCAGAATTTGCTATTTTCGGAATTTTTAACTCGTACATTACTTTTTCTAAAATATGCTTTTCGGTCTGAAATACACCATATTTTTTATATGGAGAACGTTCTAGCACTGATGATGTACAAGGATATTTCATGAGGGTTGCAATAGTCGAGTAGGTTAATCCAAAGCCTCCTTTGCGACGTCCTGTAAATTGATGAGCCAACAACCGAAGTGCATTTGCATTCCCTTCAAAATTAATCAAATCGAAATATTGATTTTCTGTCAAATAATTACGAAACTGCTTGGTATCATTTTCTATAAAGTATTTCGAAATTGCTTTTTCACCTGAATGTCCAAAAGGTGGATTTCCTAAGTCATGAGCTAAACATGCTGAGGATACAATTGCACCCAAATCATCGAGCAATTCGACTTGTTCAAGAGCTTTGCGTAGACGTAGTCCGATGGCTACTAGATTTCCAAGCGAACGTCCCACAGATGCAACCTCCAGACTATGGGTCAATCTGTTATGAACGAATACGCTTCCTGGAAGGGGAAATACCTGCGTTTTGTTCTGAAGGCGGCGAAATGGCGACGAAAAGATAATTCGATCATAATCCCTTTGAAACTGAGAACGAGCAATACTTGATCGTTCCACTATTTCATCTTCCAGTCCCAACCGTTTTTCCGATAAAAGATTATTCCAATCAAGCATGTTTTAAATTTATCTGCGTTCAATAACTAAATCGGCAAGTTCTTGTTTGTCAAAGAGTGTGGGGTAATTTTGTCCATAATCTTTCCAGATAGACGACAATACCATATCACGCATCATTTTTGATTTGTTCTTTACTTTAAATTGCTTACAATAACGGTTATAAGCATCAAATTCAATATCATTCAGCATGGTTGTGATGGCATGTCGACGACTAGACTTTTCTTTTTCAACAAGCGTTTTTGATTTTGCCTGAACCTTAGGTCTTTTAACTTTTGCCATCAATTTTGGAGTGAAACATAAAAACAACCGCAAATATAAAAAATAATGGATAACATTAATAACGAGCTAATAATCAATTTTTTTCTACTGCTAATTTATTTGTTATTAAACGATTATTAAACTGCTGTATGATGGCTTTTAATGATTGTTGCATCTGCAACTCAAACGTAGAACTTAAAGCTATTTGTGGCGAATCGACAATTGCTGTTTTTTCAAGGAAACGTTCGCCATCAAAACTTATCGAATAATTTCCTTCGACAATAGAATAGACTCCTCCTAAGTATTCAATCGCCAGATGCTTTGCCGAACTGTCGAATACCGATTTTCCGAAACATAAAAAGGAATCTTTCTCGTTGAGATAATCGAGAATTGTTGGCATAATATCGGCTTGTTGGATAACTTGATGATTAATGTTTTTCATTTTTACATCTCCCGGATGATAAAAAACGATTGGTATACGGAATAAATCGACATTCTTTTTATGGAAGTAATCTTCTTCCTGTGCAGCGTGATCGGCTGTAAAAACAAACAGCGTGTTTTTAAACCAAGGTTCTTTCGATATTGTTTTAAAAAATTGCTTCAATGAATAGTCGGCATATTGAATTGCTTTATATATAGGCAATTTGCCACCTTTGAATCTACCTTTATATTTTTCTGGTATCAAATATGGATGATGTGACGATAATGTAAAAATACTGCTAAAAAATGGCTGATGAAATGAATCTAATTCTTTCGCATAAAATTGTAAAAATTCTTCATCCCGAATTCCCCAGTCACCATCGTAAGCCTCTGGACCTTTATACTCGTTCATTCCATAATAATGTTCGATACCTGCAGCTTTACAAAAATTATCAAAGCCCATTGTTCCATTACGACCGCCATGAAAAAAGCTCGTAGTATATCCCTGTTCTTTTAAAATCGATGGCAGTCCTTTTAGACAGTTGCCTCCATACTGCGAGGTTATATAAGGTTCGTCTAACAGATTGGGCAAAGAAGCAAAAATTGAAGGTAATGCTTCGATTGACTTTTTCCCGTTTGCAAAAGCATTATCAAAGGCCAATGATTCGCCTATAATACTATCAAGAAATGGCGTGTAGCTTTTCTTGTGGCTTAGTCGTCCCACGTAATCAAATGAAAAACTTTCAAGAATAATAATGACAACATTATCATGTTTCGATTCTCCTCCTTTATAATAATTGCATATAGGGTTAAAAATGGCTTTTGCTTCACTAAAATAGTGCTTTTGGTTCAAAGCATCTCCCTTCATTGTATGAAGAATCGTAAAGGGTGTATTGTATATTAATGGAAAATTTAAGGTGTTTGTATATTTTGATGCGGTTATTAATTGAATTGGTTTAAAACCAAGACCTCGCACTCCTACAGCTATTACTATTATTACAATAATATATTGAGGGATTGCCCATAACCACCAACGTTTTGTTTGCTGGGGCGATTCTCTAAAAATAAAAGAATCGGCTCTTTTCATTAACCAATAACCAAACAGGCAAGAAAGAATCCATAGTAATGGTATATACCAAAAATCAAAAAGAAAACGAGGTAAGAGAACAAATGTATCACGTCCAACAAAAATAAATGTAAAGATGTCGAATGTCGCTCGTTTATTTATATATCTAAAATATTCACAATCAATAAAATTAAATAAAAGAGAGAGTCCACTAATTGCATAAAAGAGTATGTTAACGACCCTCAAATATCGTTTATTAAAAATAAATGGCATGGGAATTAAATAGGCCAACACGAGAAGAAACGAAATGTTACAAATAGCAGAAATATCGAAAAGCGTTCCTTTAATAAATATATCTATTAATTGAATTGTTGATGTTGTTGCAAAATAAGGACGATTCATCAATAAAAAGCATAACCGTCCAATCTGATATAGAAATAGCAGAATCAATAATTTTACAAAAACTGAAAGAATCTTTTTTTTATACAACATCCTTTTTACTCATTATCGTTAATACACCATTCGGCATAAGATGTCGGAGTCTCATGCAATCGTAAAGAATAAAGCAAAACTCCTTTTGGAAGTTTATTTTTTATCATTTCGACAAAATGTACTACTAAATTTTCGCACGTTGGTTGAAATGGCAATACAATTGTTTTCCCAGCATCATTACATGACATCATTGAAGGAATTGCTATATGTCCTTCGGGAAGAACCAGTGCATGATCGAATACATCAACAATCGGTTGCTTTACGATTGATTTCAAATCACTAAAATCAATCACCATTCCTAGTTTAGGATCTCCTTGTAAATCATTTGGACAACCAATTAGTGTTACAGCCAGTTTATAAGTATGTCCATGTACATTTCGGCAAAGACCATCATAATCCAATAATGCATGAGCCATATCGAACGAAAATTTTTTTGTTATTCTAATTTTAGTCATTCTTTATTTTTTTCTAATTAGTAATAAACCATCGCGTAAAGGTAACATCAGTTTTTCAACTCTTTCATCATTTTTAATCAATTCATTAAAATCAGAAATACCTTTTGTTTGTGCGTCATGTTTTACTTTCTCATTATCCAATACGTGTCCATCCCAAAGTACATTATCAGCCAAAATAAATCCTCCAGATTCAACCTTTTCAAATATCGTTTCATAATATTTTACATAATCACGTTTATTGCCATCAATAAATACAATCTGAAAAATCTCGTTTATTCCATCAATAATTTGATTCGCATCGCCAATATATGATATAATTTTGCCACCATATTCGGATGTATTAAAGAATTTTTGAGCAAAGGTGGCAACTTCATCATTAATCTCAATTGTATAAAGCAAACTGTCTTTCGGAAGATTTTTAGCAATGCACAATGCCGAATAACCAGTATAAGTCCCGATTTCCAACACACGTTTCGGTCGAATCATAGCAACAATCATTTGCAATAATAGACCTTGACAGTGCCCTGACAACATTCTGGGATTCAAAACATTTAAAAATGTTTTACGAGTCAATTCTTTTAATTCAATAAGCTCAACACTGGAATGCTGATTACAATATATTTCTAATTCCTTATCCATGAGCTACACAAAATCAATATTTACAAACCTTAATTTTTAGCAAAATAATTAAAAAAAAAGCTAAAAACATTGATTTTTATAAATTTCCTGTTTGATTATTAAAAACATTTATATATTTGTAACAAAGACAGAAATTTAAATTTAATCATTAGTATTATGAAAATGAATAACTTACGTTTTACTAAACTTGCAGTATTTGGTGCGGTAACCTTGTTCTTAGCAAGTTGTAACGGACTTAGCACGATGCTCAAGAAAGCAAACCAAGTTACCTATACTGCCACACCAAATCCTTTAGAAATGCAAGGAGACAGTGTCTTAGTAACAATTAAAGGAGCTTTCCCTGCAAATTTCTTTAACAAGAAAGCTGTTATGACATTAACACCTGTGTTAAAATATGAAGGTGGAGAAAAAGCTTACAAAGCTCAAACATTACAAGGCGAAGGCATTGAAGCTAATGGTACTATTATTAGTTACGTTTCTGGTGGAAGTTTTACTTACACAAGTAAAATAGCTTATACGGACGAAATGGCTAAATCAGAACTCGTTTTAAGAGCTAAAGCTATCGTTAAAACAAAATCAATTGATTTGCCAGAGTACAAATTAGCAACAGGAGTTATTGCAACTGCAAAACTTGTTCATGTAGATGCAAGAACAATAAAAGCTATTGATCAATTTAAATACAAAACACCAGAATCACGTGAAGCAGCTATTCAGTTTTTAATTAGTCAGGCTAAAGTCCGTGCAGAAGAAACGAAAAAAACTCAAATCAAAAATGCAATAAAATACTTGGATTCAGTAAATGCTAATAAAAACAAACAAATAGCAGGTGTTGACATCTCAGCTTATGCATCTCCTGATGGTCCAGAACAATTTAATGCAAACCTTTCAAATAATCGTGGAACGTCAGCAGAAAATTATTATAAAGAAGCATTCAAAAAGAATAATAAAGCTGCTAAAGCTTCTGTAAGTACTGTTGGCAAATCGGAAGATTGGGATGGCTTTAAAACAGCTTTACAAAAATCTAATGTAGAAGACAAAGAAATGATTCTTCGTATACTAGACATGAACTCAGATCCTGTTGTTCGTGAAAAAGAAATAAAAAACATGGCTAAAGCATACAAAAAGCTTGCTAAAGATATTCTTCCTCAATTACGTAGATCTAAAATAACTTTTAATGTTGATAAATTAGGAAAATCAGATTCTACATTACTTGCTTTAGGTCAAGTTGATAGTGTAAAACTTGATGTTGAGGAATTTTTGAAAGCAGCATCTTTGTCAGCAGACAATGCAATTCAAACAACGATTTTGAATAACACAATAAAGAATTATCCTCAAGAATGGCGTGCATACAACAACTTAGGTGTTGCTCAAGCTAATCAAAAAAAATATGATGCTGCATTAACTAGTTTCTTAAAAGCTGATGAATTATCAAGTGGACAAAAAATGGTTAAAAACAACATAGGTGCTATGTATCAAATAAAAGGTGATGATAAAAAAGCTGTTGAATATTTTGATTTAGCTGCTGGTGCAGGTAAAGAGGTTGGTGCAAACCAAGGTGTAATTAAAATAAAAGAAGGAAAATACCAAGAAGCTGTAGATCTTTATGGATCAACAGCAAGTTTCAATGCTGCATTAGCAAAATTATTGAATGGAGATGTTAATGGAGCACTAAATGCTATTACAGTAGCCGAAGATCAAAACGATCCTCTTGGTTATTACTTAAAAGCAATAATCGGAGCTAGAACATCAAATACTGATTTATTGTTTACAAACCTCAGAACAGCAGTAATGAAAGATGGAAAATTAGCTGTTAAAGCTAAAAAAGATATTGAATTTGCTAGATTCGTTGATGATACAACGTTCAAGTCAATTGTTCAATAATTATTTGAATAATTAAGGTAAGGAAGGAGGTCATTGAACCTCCTTTCTTGTTTTATAAGAATTAAAGATTATAACATTTGTTATTTTCAAAGAAAATGAAGTAAAAATATGATAAAAATAAAACTATTAGCAATTGGCGTTATTTTATCCATTTTAGTATCGTGCGTTTCAACAAAAAATTATAAAGAATCGGTGGCTGCCAATATGAAACTATCCAGTCAAAATGATTCGCTCAATAAACTTATTCACCAACTTTATTCTGACAATATTTTACTAATTAGTAAATATACAGAAATGCAAAAGAATGTGGAAGAAATGAAACTTTGTAAAGATTCCATAATTAATTTAACACAAACGTTACGGAATGAAATTGCAGAACTTTCGTCACAAAATGAAGATCTCAATGATGAAATGACTCGCAAAAACGAAAAGGTCAAATACCTTCAATCAAGTCTTAAAGATAAAGATTCTATAGCAAATATTTTAAAAGGGAAAATTTCAACAGCATTAACAGGCTTTGAAGGAAATGGATTATCGGTAGAACAACGTGATAGTAAAATTTATGTTTCGCTTGATGAAAAACTAATGTTTGAAGTTGGTAAATTCAAGGTTAGTCCCAAAGGTGCAGAAGTAATAAAAAAGCTAGGCGACGTACTCGAAAAAAATCCTGATATAAATATACTAATCGAAGGTCATACCGACAATACGGGAACTCCAAAAGTAAATTGGAAACTAAGTACCGAACGAGCTTTGGCTATAACGACGATATTACTGGAAAATGATAGTATAGATGCACGAAGAGTTACTTCGGCAGGGCGTGGACAATATTCTCCGATAGGATCAAACAAGATACCGGAGGGACGAGCAAGAAATCGACGTTGTGAAATTGTATTGACCCCGAAATTAGGAGAACTCATGAAATTAATTGAAAAACCAATAGAATAATACCATTGAGAATATTTTAGAGAAAGCTTCGTTTAGACTTAATAAAAGCCAAAGATTATTTAATACATTTGCATAAAAACAAAGATATATAAACATGTACAGATCACATACCTGCGGAGAACTTCGCATCAGCGATGTAAACAAAACGATAACCCTTAGCGGTTGGGTGCAAAAAGTAAGAAAAATGGGCGGAATGACTTTTGTCGATCTTCGTGATCGTTATGGTATCACTCAAATTGCATCGGACGAAAGTGTAGATAAATCGGTTTTCGAAACAATGAATGAGCTTGGTCGTGAATATGTTATCCAAGTTACTGGAATCGTAATCGAACGTCATAGCAAAAACAAAAACATTCCAACTGGAGAAATCGAAATTAAAGCAGAAGTAATAAATATACTTAACAAATCAGAAATACCTCCATTTACCATTGAAGACGAAACCGATGGCGGAGAAGAACTTAGACTGAAATATCGCTACCTTGACATTCGTCGTAATCCAATTCGTAAAAATTTAGAAGTCCGTCACCGTATAGCACAATCGGTAAGAAATTACTTAGACCAAAAGGGATTCTTAGAAATAGAAACCCCTGTTCTTATTGGTTCTACTCCAGAAGGAGCACGCGATTTTGTTGTTCCTTCACGCGGTTGTCCTGGACAATTTTATGCTTTACCACAATCACCACAGCTTTTCAAACAATTATTGATGGTTGGTGGTTGCGATCGCTATTTCCAAATTGTTAAATGTTTCCGCGACGAAGATCTTCGTGCCGATCGTCAACCCGAGTTTACTCAAATTGACTGCGAAATGTCGTTCGTTGAACAAAAAGATGTTGTCGATATTTTTGAAGGATTAGCAAAATTCATTTTCAAAAACGTTAAAAATATTGATTTTCCCAAAGCATTTCCACAAATTACCTATGCTGATGCAATGGAAAATTATGGTTGCGACAAACCAGATATTCGCTTTGAAATGACTATTAAAGATATAACCTCTCAAGTAAAAGGTAAAGATTTTAAGGTTTTAGATGAAGCTGAATATGTAGGAGGAATTGTTGCCGAAAAATGTGCAAACTATACACGTAAAGAACTTGACGAATTAACTGAATGGGTTAAACGTCCACAAGTTGGTGCAAAAGGTCTTATTTACATAAAACGTAACGATGATGGAACAGTTAAATCATCAATCGACAAATTCTTTAGTCCCGAAGAGTTAGTAAAAATAACTCAATCGATGGGAGCAAAACAAGGCGACTTAGTTTTAATTCTTTTGGGCAGAAAATATGTAACCTTAAATGCTTTATGCGAACTTCGTTTAGAAATTGCTGGCAGACTTGGTTTCCGCGATAAAAACGTATTTGCACCACTTTGGGTTATCGACTTTCCGCTTTTCGAATGGGACGAAGAAACGCAACGTTTGTATGCGAAACATCATGCATTTACATCACCAAAACCCGAAGATATTCCATTACTGGATTCCGAACCACAAAATGTACGAGCAAATGCTTACGACTTTGTAGTCAATGGAACAGAAGTCGGTGGTGGGTCAATTCGTATTCACGATTCTTCATTACAAGCAAAAATGTTTTCTTTGATGGGATTTACTAAAGAAGAAGCAGAACATCAATTTGGATTCTTAATGGGAGCATTTAAGTTTGGAGCACCACCACATGGCGGTTTGGCATTTGGATTTGATAGATTTGTATCGATTCTTAATGGATGTGATTCAATTCGTGACGTAATTGCTTTCCCCAAGAATAATGCAGCTAAAGATCTGATGGCTGAATGCCCAACACAGATTTCACAATTACAACTCGACGAACTATCTATAAAAATAGATATTAAAGAAAAATAGGATGAATGATATTGCACCCAATTCTGATGAATATTTTATAAAGAAAGCTCTTAGTCAGGCAGAAATTGCCTTTGATAAAGATGAAGTTCCCGTGGGGGCAGTTATTGTTTGTAAAAATCAAATTATAGCTCGTGCACATAATTTGACAGAAACGCTTAATGATCCGACGGCTCATGCCGAAATGCAAGCTATTACAGTAGCTACAGCAACACTTGGCGGTAAATATTTGGAAGAATGTACGCTATATGTTACTTTAGAACCCTGTGTGATGTGTGCAGGAGCAACATATTGGAGCAAAATCGGTAGAATTGTTTTTGGAGCCTACGATCAAAAACGAGGAATTAGTCGAATTTCAGAATCGATACTTCATCCTAAAACCAAGATTCAAGGAGGAATTTTGGAACAAGAATGTAGCCAAATATTGAAAGAGTTTTTTACAAAGAAAAGAAATCAAAATTAACATACATAAATTATGAAAGAGAAAATCATTATAGGACTTAACATCGCATTGGTATTTGCTGTTATCTTATTGTTCCTGCTATTTTTTAAAGGTCGGTCGAAACATGGTGAAACAGGGAAAGCAACAACAACCGCACCGATTGCAATCAACCACAATTTTCCAATAGCATATATCAACTCTGATACTGTTTTATTTAACTATGCTTTATATCATAAATTAAAATCGGAGATGGAAACAAAACAGAGTAGACTTGAAGGAGATTATTCTCATAAGATGAAACAGCTGGAAACAGACTATTACCAATATCAAGAGAAGGCTCAAAAAAATTTACTTACCAGGGCTGAAATGCAATCGCAAGAAATGAGTCTGCAACAAAGGCAACAAGAATTGAGCTTGCTTAACCAAAAATTAACTGAAGAACTTGCAAAAGATGAACAAAGAATGCAAAAACAATTATATGATAGTGTGAAACTGGTTACAGATTTATATAATGAAGAATATAAGTATCAAATCATTTTTAATAGTGCAACATCTGTCAGTATTATCACAGCCGATAAAAGCCTCGATATAACTCATGAAATCATAAAACTGTTAAACGAACGATATAAAAAGTAGAAGGCAAATCTGGTTTTGGCAAAGGACTAATACGATAAGACTAAATGTTTAATCAAAAACAAAAAGGTAATCAGAATGATTACCTTTTTTTATGAAATATTTTACAGACATTCGTTAGGTCTAAGCATCTTGGCTAATTTCTTGTTTTTCATAACAATCGATGTGAATATAAAATTCCAAATTAGTGTTATAGGAATAGGCATTGCACTAATTAAAAAGTATCGATATTGTTGTAAAACTATAGGGAAAATAGATACAGGAAGAATAAATTCAAAGAATTTTAGCAATGGTATTCCGACAATCATACCAGACAAATAAACCCCATAATAGAGCAGTAATGTGATAACCGAAAACCGTTGTTTAAAAACCAGAAACGTATTTAATAAATAAGAAATAAATATTGTAATAATAGCAACAACGATGTATGTCACAACCAATCTTATATGCAAAATGTTAAGAAATACAAAATTGAATACCAATGTCATCAAAGTCATTATGACTCCAACAATTGCAAATCCTAAAAAATGATTAAGGTGCTCTCTCTTCTTTTCATCTTTTATCCAAAAGGTAAAAAGATTTATAAATTGCATCATCATTAAACTTTTTTTTAATCAAAACTTGGCAAATCTACTGAAAATATATGATAAGAAACTTACGTTTTGCTAAATTAGTATTACATATATTTTCATTACATTTGTTTGGTTCTATTTAAAGTATAGTAATGAAGGGCTTATTTCTTGTTTTGGCAATATTTATTTACAACTTCGGTTACAATCAGGTATTTACTGTAGATAATTGTTATATTGTTTCAAATAAAGGTTTGCATAAATCGCCTCTCGATTTCAATGAAGATGCAATGAATTCGTTTATTGCAAAATTTAAACCGCCAATTGAGATTAGCGAACAAAAAATAGAAGGTCATGTATTCGTAAATTTGGTCATAAAAAATAATAAATTAAGCGAAACATCTCTGATGATTGGTATTAGTTCATTAATAGATAGTGATTTGGTAAATTATTTCAAAAATACCAATATTTCATGGATAGGTTCCGGAACTTTCGATCCCATACAAAGAATAGTGATAAGTATAAAAGTAAATTATCGATATTGTTCATTACAAAACGTTTCAAAAAGCAATCTTTCTCAACTATCAAGTGATAATGAAATTAACAAAAAAACAATAACACAATTTAAAAACGTATATAATAACTTTGATGCAATTTATTTTTTTGATTCTACTAATTTCAAATTTTATAGACGAGGTATTTCGAAAAGTAAAGCAAAAAAAATTAACGATAATTTATCATTATTTGAATGGTATAAGCCTGAATATCAAGAAAAAGAAATGTTCATGGATTATGATAAAAACAAAATACCTAATGTTATTATACAACTTCCCGATTCTGTGTTCATTGTCGAAAATGATAAATTAATCTTTAGTGAACAGGGACATCTTAAGTACATTAGGAAAAAAGGTGAAGATATTACTATTGAATTAGAAAGCTTTTGTAGCGTGTGTAAAAAAAATAATAAGACGTTGTCCTTTTATAAAAAAGAGCATAGCATTTTTAATTTAATGAATACAATTACATCTTATAGTAATTATCCTCAATTGTCTGACACTCTTTTTTTTATAAAATCAGTAACAACAAGAAAAACCGCTTATATACGTTCCAATCCTTTTGCAATAGATGAGCCATACAATAAATGTACAGGAACAGTAACAGAAGAATATTCCTGTTTTGTGTCAAAAACCTGGGGAAATATTTTTGGAGAAATTGAATGTAATACGAAACTCAATGTTATACACGAATTTGTTGATATTTATAAGAAAAAATGGTATTTCGTACTTGTAGACAGAATTGATGGACTTTTTCTTGGATGGGTTAGTGATAGTGATGTACAAGAATCTTCTTTAAAATAAATTTACTTGACAAAATATTTTGTACCTTTTCGTACTCTCGCAAAGTAATGTACTATAAAATGGACCTTAGTAAAAAATTAAATAATATATACGAATGAAACATCTTTTAATAATTCTGTTTTTTATTCCATTCCTCTCATTTGCACAGACCGATTCTATTGTGAATTATACTGATATTAATGGTATGAAACAAGGGTATTGGGTAAAAAAAGACATGAATGGTCAAAAAATATATGAAGGGTTCTTTAAAAATAATATACCCTATGGTATTATGAAACGCTATCATGGTAATGGAGTTTTAAAAGCGTTAATGGTTTTTGATACAATTAATCAATCAATTGTCAAGGTAACCTATTTTGATGATACTGGAGAACTTTCGGCAAAAGGATTTTTTTATGACAAAAAAAGAGATAGTTTATGGCAATATTTTGGAGCAGGATCTAAGCTTGTTGGAGAAGAACATTATTGTAAAGGAAAAAGAAATGGCGTTTCAAAAAAATTCTATCCCAGTGGCAAAGTCGTTGAAGAAATTTGGTATAAGAATGACAAATTGGACGGACCATGGATTCGATATTATGAGAACGGAAATATGAGAATGAAAACCCAACAAATTAATGATAAAAGAATAGGTGATTTTTATTCATATTTTGCAGATGGTAAAGTCGAAATTAAAGGATTGTATAAGAATGACATCAAAGAAGGTATATGGAAAAAATATGATACCAAGGGTGGTGTGTTAAAAGAAATGAAATTTGTAAATGGAAAGCTAGAAAATGAAGAACAGATTGATCGCGAATTTACAAAAGAACTAGAAGAAGCCGAAAAAGATAAGGGAAAATTCAAAGATCCCGAACTGGAACAAGGTCAAGGAGCCGGTGCCGCTGGAACAGGTGGAGAATAATTCAAAAAAAAGTTGTTAAGATGTTTTTTTTTGAAAATAAACCATATCTTTGCAATCCAAATTTAGGTACAGATATTAACTATCAATAATAAAAGAAATGAAAAAAGGTATTCATCCTGAAAGTTACAGGTTAGTAGCATTTAAAGATTTATCAAACGAAGAAGTATTTATTACTCGTTCATGCGTTCCTACAAAAGAAACCATTATGTACGAAGGTGTTGAATATCCAGTTATAAAACTTGAGGTTACAAGTTCATCACACCCATACTTCACTGGCAAAATGAAGCTTGTTGATAGTGCAGGGCGTGTTGATAAATTCCGTACAAAATATAAAAGTCATTTTGAGAAACAAGCATCTAAATAGTTTCTTATTAATTATATTTAAAAGCTCCGAATTCCGGGGCTTTTTTTATTTAAATTTGCACAAAGCATAAAATGAATAATCATGAATTATATATTTTTTGATGATAGGGCATGGAATAACCTTTTGCCTCTCACATATACCAAACCAACATCCGAAATTCGAATTGGAATTTTAACTATTTCTGAAAAATGGAAGCAATTCTTTGCTGGAACATTTTCACATTATACACAAGACTATCTGTCAGAAAAATATCCATTAAAAGTTGAATCAAAAAATGTTTTAATAAATGGGAGCGTTTGTCCATCAAAAGAATTGACAACGGCAATTGAATCGCTTCCCGATAATACCTTTTTAATAAAAGATGGCAATTTTATTGCTGCAAAGATTTGTTCGACAGATATAAAATCTATTTTATCGGAAACAGATAAAATAGGGAAAAGGACATTTGATGGAGACCTTTTAAAAATTTCATTTCCTTGGGAAATATTTAAATATAATGAGCAAGCAATTATTGCCGATTACGAAAATTTAACGAAAGGACGAAAATCTCAACCAATTGGAGAGACAAACAAAACGATCAATCCTGAAAATATATTTATAGAAGAGGGTGCTTCGTTATTATTTGCAACACTCAATGCTTCCACAGGACCGATTTATATTGGGAAAAACTCTGAAGTTATGGAAGGAAGCATTATTCGCGGACCTTTTGCTCTTTGCGAACATTCGGTCTTAAAAATGGCTGCAAAAATTTATGGACCAACAACCATTGGACCTCACAGTAAAGTTGGCGGAGAAGTCAATAATTCAGTTATTTTTGGATATTCAAATAAAGCTCATGATGGTTTTTTTGGAAATTCGGTTTTGGGTGAATGGTGTAATTTGGGAGCAGATACCAACAATTCAAATCTAAAGAACAACTATGAAGAAGTTAAATTATGGAGTTATCCACAAGAACGATTCGTAAAAACAGGATTACAGTTTTGCGGATTGATAATGGGTGATCATTCAAAATGTGGCATTAACACTATGTTTAATACTGGAACTGTTGTTGGTGTTAGTGCTAATATCTTTGGAGATGGATTCCCACGTAATTTCATACCATCGTTTTCATGGGGTGGAGCAAATGGTTTTCAGCAATATACAACAAATAAAGCTATTGAAGTTGCCGAAAAAGTATACGCTCGAAGAGAATTGCCTTTAACAGATATTGATAAAAATATTTTAAAACATATACATGAACTTGATGCTAAATGGCGAAATTTTTAATAGAACAGTTGACATGAAATTAGAATGGCATTGCAATTGTAAAATCTGTATTTATAAAAAAGTACTAATCAAAATCTGCCAATCTGGCAATTAATTATATGAGTTCATTTTCCGACGATATTCTAAAACAACTTATGTTCAACGACGATCAAGAGATTATTCCGATACTAACCGATGATGCAGAAAACGAAAACGAAGCACAAATTATGTATCCAGAAATACTGCCAATTTTACCGCTCAAAAATGCAGTCCTTTTCCCTGGAGTTGTAATTCCAATTACTGTTGGTCGTGAAAAATCTATTCAATTAATAAAAGAATATAATCGTAGAGATAAAATTATTGGAACGGCGACCCAACGTGATTCTAATGTTGAAGATCCTCAAATGCATGATTTATACCCTATTGGAACGTTAGCTCGGATTATTAAAATTATTGAAATGCCCGATGGTAGTACTTCTGTCATTATTCATGGGAAACGACGAATTTCTTTTGAAGAACAGATTGCTACTGAACCATATCTGCTGTGTAAAGTTTCAACACATTTTGATATAAAACCAGAAATTGACGAAGAATTCAATGCCATTTTGGAAACGATGAAAGATTTGGCAATGAAAATCATCAATATGTCTTCAAATATTCCAAATGAAACAAGTTTTGTTTTAAAAAATATTCATAATCCTGGTTTTTTAATAAACTTCATTAGTTCGAATATTGAAGCCGGAGCTGATGAAAAATTACAACTTCTTGAAATAGATAATCTTAGAGATAGAGCAGTTTTGCTTATGAAATTTATGGCAAAACAATTGCAAATGCTTGAAATCAAAAATGATATTCTGTCGAAAGCCCATAAAACAATTGATAAACAACAACGAGAATATTTTCTTCAACAACAAATGCGTTCAATTCAAGATGAGCTTGGCTATACAAATACAGAACGAGAAGTTGACGATTATTCTGAAAAAGCAAAAACAAAAAAATGGTCTAAGGAAATAGCTGAATATTTTGACAAAGAATTAAAGAAACTGCAAAGGATGAATCCTCAAATGGCTGAGCATGCAACGCAGTTGACCTATATTCAAACAATGCTCGATTTGCCTTGGAATGAATATACAGAAGATAATTTTAACTTAAATAATGCACAGGTTACTCTTGATGAAGATCATTTCGGACTTGAAAAAGTAAAGGAGCGTATTCTTGAACATTTAGCCGTTTTGAAGCTGAAAGGTGATATGAAATCACCAATAATATGCTTATATGGACCTCCAGGAGTTGGAAAAACATCTTTAGGAAAATCAATAGCAAAAGCTTTAGGTCGTAAATATGCACGTGTTTCATTGGGCGGTTTGCATGACGAATCAGAAATCCGCGGTCACCGACGCACATACATTGGAGCAATGCCAGGTCGAATAATTCAAAATTTAAAACGAGTTGGATCTTCAAATCCCGTGTTTATGCTTGATGAAATAGATAAAGTCGGACACGATATGCATGGAGATCCGGAATCAGCATTATTAGAAGTTCTTGACCCAGAGCAAAATAGTACATTTCATGATAATTATCTTGATTTGGATTATGATCTTTCAAAAGTAATGTTTATAGCTACAGCGAACAATGTAAATAACATCAGCCCAGCCTTACGCGATCGAATGGAAATGATTGAAATGTCGGGATATGTCCTTGAAGAAAAGATTGAAATAGCCAAACGGCATCTCTTACCGAATCAGATTATAAATCACGCTTTACAAAAAGGACATGTTTCTATAAAAAAGCCAATTTTTGAAACAATTATAGCAAATTATACACGCGAATCAGGGGTACGTCAATTAGATAAAAAAATTGCAAAAATAGCTCGTTCTGTAGCCAAGAAAATTGCAAGTAACGAAATCTGGAATGGCGAAATAACAAAACAATGTATAGATGATATGTTGGGAACACCAGAAGTTCAATACGATATTTATCAAGGTAATGAATATGCAGGAGTTGTCACAGGTTTAGCTTGGACTCCTGTTGGTGGTGATATCCTTTTTATTGAAACCAGCTTGAGCAAAGGAAAAGGAACAGTTACACTTACAGGAAATTTAGGAAATGTAATGAAAGAATCTGCGACCTTGGCTCTTGAATATTTAAAAGCTCATGCAGAACATTATAATATTGATTCTGAAATCTTTGAAAAATGGAATGTCCATGTTCACGTTCCAGAAGGAGCTATACCGAAAGATGGACCTTCAGCAGGAATAACAATGGCAACCAGTATATTCTCAGCATTTACACAACGGAAAATTCGTAAAAGTCTGGCAATGACCGGCGAATTGACGTTACGTGGAAAAATATTGCCAGTTGGCGGTATTAGAGAGAAAATATTAGCAGCAAAACGAGCTAATATCAAGGAAATTATTCTGTGCAAAGAAAATAAAAAGGATATTGATAAAATCAAAAAAGAATATTTAAAGGGGTTATCATTTAAATATTTTGAAACCATACAAGAAGTTTTAGATTATGCCGTTTTAGAAGAAAAAGTAAATTTGCCCATTACGATTTCATAAATGCTAGTGCATGTACTTAAAATCTATATACATAAACAATTTTAAGAATTTTAAGGAACGCGAATTCTCATTTTCGGAAAGATTAAACTGCATAATAGGTCCAAATGGCATTGGTAAGACAAATCTGCTTGATAGCATTTTTTATCTTTCATTTTGTAAAAGTTCCTTCAATAATATAGATACCTCGAATATTAACTTCGATGAGAAATATTTCTCATTACTAGGTATGTATGTAAAATCAAATGCGAATGATGACACATTCTATTGTGCTTTAAGCAAAGATAAAAAGAAAGTTTTCAAAAAAAACGATAAACAATACGAACGACTTTCCGACCATATTGGACAAGTGCCATTAATAATGATTACGCCTAATGACACTCTATTGATTAATGGAGGAGCCGACGAAAGACGTAAATTTTTTGATGCTTTTATTTCTCAATTCGATAACGACTATTTGGTGACGGTAATTAATTTCAATAAATTACTAACAGAACGCAATAAACTTCTTAAAAATGAAACTGACGTGTTTGATGCTGATTTATTTTCAGTCTTAAATGACCGAATGGCATATTTTGGAGAAAAAATACACAAAAAAAGGAAGGAAGTCTTAGAAAATATTTTACCGATATTTCAAAAATATTACAATAAAATATCTGATAATGAAACGGTAACAATTATTTACGAATCTCAATTGAATAAGAATAATCTACTTTCAATGTTTGAAAATTCGTTTGAGCGTGATACTTTTTTAGGATATACATCATCGGGAACTCATCGTGATGATTATACTTTTATGATGAATGAAAATCTTGTTAGAAATTTCGGATCGCAAGGACAAAAAAAAACATTTTTGCTTGCATTAAAATTTACACAACAAGAATATACTTACACAAAAACAGGCATTAAACCTATACTTCTTCTTGATGATTTATTCGATAAACTCGACAAAGTTCGAGTTCAACAAATTATTTCGGTAGTTTCTTCGGAATTATTTGGTCAAATATTCATCTCCGACACCGATAAAAGTAATCTGTCGACACTTTTCCCAAAAGAGAGTGCTACAATCATAGACCTTGCGACCTTAAAGAAAAACCGTCCATGAAAAATATTCTTTTTGTGTTATTCTTTTTGAATACTACAGTAATCCTTGCTCAGGACCCAGCGTCAATAAAATGGAATCAAATTACTACCGATGAATTCTGTCTGATTTATCCCAATAATTACGATAGTGTTGCCAAACGAATTGGAACAATGTTGTTAATCGAAAATAAATTTGAAACGCACAGTATGCAATGCAAACCACGACGCATTTCAATCGTTTTACATAATCAGTCATCCATTTCGAATGCGTTTGTAGCATTAGCACCTCGACGAGCAGAGTTCTTTCATACACCAACACAAACATCATTGTCTCCAATGGACTGGAACGCATCACTTGCCTTACACGAATACAGGCATGTTGTTCAATATGAAATGTTGAGACATGGATTTGCTGGGAAATTCATGCATTTTATGTATGGAGATATTGGTCTGGGAACCAAATCACTAACGACTCCAGATTGGTTTTACGAAGGTGATGCCGTTGCTACCGAAACTGCATTAAGTAATTCAGGACGTGGTCGTTCACCCGATTTTAGTAAAGATTTAAGAGCACAATTACTTGATAAAAAGAAATATTCCTACGCAAAAGCTGTTTGTGGATCATATAAAAATTATGTTCCGAATCATTATATTCTAGGATATCATTTAATAGCTTATGGCAGAAATGTTTGGAATGCCGATTTATGGCGAATTGCTCATCAAAATTCAGCTAGTGTCATCGGATTAACCCCGTTTAGTAAGGGTATTAAACTCGTTACCGGAATGAACAAATATAAGTTCTATGATCAGGCACTTACCGATTTAAAAACATATTGGGAAAACCAATTGAAAAATCAGAAACTAACTTTTTATGAAACAATTAAAACAGATAAAAAAACAAGCTATACCGATTATTCATATCCATTTAAACTATCAGACAATTCGATTATTGCTCTAAAATCAGGCATGGGCGATATTCCAACAATAGTTAAAATAGATCCCAATGGATTTGAGTCGTCATTAGTGGAAGTTTCATTCATTACAAATGATAATCCGATAAATACAAATGGGAAACAAATTGTGTGGGTTGAAGAAATTCCTGATTTACGTTGGGATATGAGATCTTATTCTGATATAATGCTTTGCAATATTTCAGATCCAAACGTCAAACGAATTACCCAAAAGCAACATTTTTACGCACCTTCAATTTCTCCTGATGGAAGTAAAATCATTGCGGTAGAAGTTACAGGAAAAGCAATATACAATATTGTAATTCTCGACGTTGAAACCGGAACTGTTCTTAAAAGAATAAATACACCACAAAATGATTTTATTTTTACGCCACATTGGAGTAAAGACGGCAAAACCGTAACTTGTATTTTGCTTGGGAAGACTGGAAAAATATTAGCACAATTAGATACAGAAACTGACACTTTTACAAGCTATAATACTCCCTCATTTACAGATGTTTCAGAAGCTTTTTCCAGTAAAAATTATATTATTTACACCTCGGAGCATAATGGAATAAACAATGAAATCTATGCTTTCGATACCATAACCAAGCACTGTTTCCAAATTACCAATACACGATTTGGTTGCCGATATGCTTCAATGACAAAAGATAATAATCTACTTTTTTCAACATATACATCCAATGGATATGTAATAGGCTCTATTCCATTTGATAATAGACAATGGAATCCTTCTGATTTCGCTACGCCAACAAATGATACGCTGGCTCAAGGACTTTTAAAAGATGAAATAGGCGTTCCGAATCTTTTCGACTCAACACAAACTTTCGTTTTTAAAGAACAGCCATATCGAAAAGTACTTCATTTAATAAATCCACATTCATGGGGATTTGGAATAAATACAAATTCGACTGACGCTTCACGACATGAAAACGATATTTCTATTAAATCGAACAATTTATTAGGCACAACTTCTATTATTGCCGGTTATCGCTACGATGCTTTGGGTTCCAGTAAAAAATATTTTACCATACAATATCTCGGACTTTATCCCATATTTCAAATTGATTATGAAACAGGTTTACATGGATTTGTTCCCGAATGGCGAACATCTAAACAACAAGAGGAATCTAATGTCGATACGTTGTTTTGTTATAACCGGACACTCTTTTCTCAAGATATTACAATTCCATTCAACCTTTCATCGGATAATTACTATCGATACATTGACTTGATTTTTAGTAATTCATTTGAGAAGGTAGGCGATTATTATCATAAAATATTCAACGATAAAGAAGCTTCGTATAAGAAAGAACCCTGGGAAACTTTTAATGGCTATTTAGACTATTTAAAATACAGAATATATGTTTATAATGTAAAAAGTTACGCACAAAAAGATATACAACCACACTTTGGCCAAATTATGGATATTGGAATTGTTACCTCCACTCCGATAAATAGTAGCTCCTCTTCGGAATATTTTGCCGTTTCTAATAGATTTTATGTAAAGGGCGATATTTATTTCCCTGGAATTTTAAAACATCATGGCATTCATTTCTATGGAGGATACACCACCAATCTAACACATGGCTATTTTGTAACATCACATCCGGTTCCTTTTGCCCGAGGATATCTCAATGAAGAAAGTTCCAATGCCGATAAATTCCATACTCTTTCTGTAAATTATGCATTGCCCTTATTAAATCCCGACCTATCAATACAATCGCTTATTTATATAAAGCGAATAAATGCAAATTTATTCGCAGATTATTCAAAGAAAGATACTGAAACATTTTCGTCGTATGGTATAGAATTGAACGCTGTCATACATTTGTTGAATATAACAACACCTGTAAATTGGGGTATACGCATTTCAAAAATTACAAACAAAACCATTCTAGAAACTATCTATTCAGTCAATTTTTAATATTTTATATTTATTACTCTATTTCATATCTTTGCCAGCAATATCTGTAATAATAGTAAACCTAAGAAATCCGCATGACTTGTATGTCATAAACAATTTAGAAATATAATTATTATGCGGGTTCTCATCATCCAAATTAAAAATAATTAAATTAAATTATGATGAAAAAATATATCATAACAATCCTTTTAACACCAGTCTTGTTTCTTACATCTTGCGACTTACTAAAGGACTCGTCAGGTCTCTCTTCATCACAAATTGTTGATGGATTAAAAACTGCATTAACTGTTGGAACCGATTCGTCTTCAAAACAACTATCAGCAACCAATGGATTTTATGGAAATGCTTTACTCAAAATAGGTTTTCCTCCTGAAGCACAAGCTATAATAGATTGTAAAGACAACTCTTATTTTAAAGCAGCAGGAGTCTCTTCGCTAATTGATTCTCTAAACAAAAAGGTTATCTTAAGTATAAACAGAGCTGCGGAAGATGCAGCAGATACAGCTGCACCTATTTTTAAAAATGCAATAACCAATCTTTCTATAACAGATGGCTTATCAATATTGCAAGGTGTTGTTCCAACAACAACCAAAGCAGGAACAACAGCCTTTGATTCTACAGCGGCAACACACTACCTCAAAGCACAAACATATACCAGTCTTACATCCGCATTTAGTTCACCCATTAATGAATCATTAAACAAAGATTTAGGATTAGGATTCACAACAACCCAACTTTGGTCAACCTTAATAGGCTATTATAATAAAGGAGTACTTGCAAATAATACTGCCTACAATTTAGGATTAACTAGTACAAAATTAAACGGAGTAACTGTTGATTTAGGAACCTATTGTACCCAAAAAGCTCTTGATGGACTTTTTTATAAAGTTGGAACTGAAGAGAAAGCAATTAGGGGAAATCCATACAATTGGTCTTTAGATATCTTGAGAAAAGTTTTCGGATCCGGGAGTAAATAAATATCAACCGCATTTGTTAAAAAATCTAATAATTTAATACCTTTACATAATACTAAATGTATTATTCATGAAACACGCATGACATGTATGTCACAAACCATTTAGAAATATAATTATTATGCGGGTTCACATCATTAAAATGAAAAACAATTAAATTATATTATGATGAAAAACGTAATAAAAAATCTATTGTACATAATACCATTGGTTGCAAGCATTAATGTATTAGCAGGTCATGGATGGAGTAGAATTAATTATACGAATTCAACCATTTTTACAGGTATTGTTACTGTGAATGGAGTTCCTGCTGATAGTGGTGACGTTATAGGTATTTTCGTTAATGGAGAATGCCGGATGGTGTCAACGGTATTTAATCAAAATGATACATCCTATGTCTCTGCTGTTTTACATGGAGATAAAATAGAGACAGCTACAATAAGTTATTGGAATGCTAAAGAAGATAAAACCTATACTGTAGATACTGTTATAACAACAGCACCCTCAAAAGAAATTATGAATTTTCCAATCAAGATTAAATCTAATACAGAAGAAACTGTAAGTAAAAATGTAGTAGCAACAAATAATAGCATTTCAATTTATCCAACAATTGCAAAAACAAGTATTTCAGTATCTACAACATTAACTATTAACTCGATTACAATCTTTAACAATATAGGCAATATCGTTTCAATACTTACAGAACCAAATTTGAATCATATTGATGTTTCATCACTATCGTGTGGTCTCTATTTTATTTCGGTAAAAGCAAAGAATGGGACAACAATAACCAAGAAATTTATTAAAAATTAATTGTTTACTGATTAATTTTCTTTCAATCATTATGGATATGACTACAAATATAAAAAGACAGACAGAAATAGAACAGAACGAAGAGTCGACGATTGAATCTAAAGATCAATATGTTTTGATCCTTTGTAATGACAACTACAATACTTTTGAATATGCAATGGATACACTTGTATCAACTTGTAAACATAGTAAAGAACAAGCCGAGCAATGTGCTATGATTACCCATTATAAAGGTCAATGTGATATTAAATTGGGGAAAATAGATATGCTTGAGGATATCAAAAAAACATTGATAGAAAAAGGCTTAACAGCTATTGTCGAGAAAATATAGATTTTTACTTAATTTTACTTCTTTATTTTTTGTAAACTAATTCTTATTTCATAAGTTTGCAAACCCAAAAGGAAAGGTGGGTGAGTGGCTGAAACCAGTAGTTTGCTAAACTGCCGTACTCGAAAGGGTACCGGGGGTTCGAATCCCCCCTTTTCCGCTACAAAAAAGCACGATGAATGTAAATTAGTCGTGCTTTTCTTTTTGGATCAAGTTAAAAACGGATTAAGACGAAATATTGGGGATTTGCTATTTTAAGGATAAATTTTAGCAAGTCTATAGAGGAAGAAATTAATATCACGCACACCTCTGAATGTTGAACGAAAAGCTTTTATTTTAGCATTGAAAGATTCAGCAGCAGCATTTGTACTTCGATTGTCAAAGAAGTTAAGTATGCTTAAATAATTAGTCGCTCCTTAAGAACTCAAAATCAAACAATAATTCTTTGATAATAAGAAAAGGTATATTTTGAGAAGCCCATTTTTGAGCTTCTCCATTAATTTCTTTAAGTTCCAACCAATTGCTGCCATCA
>Ga0302288_1000122_pt1 | contig 73149 bp, 53 predicted proteins | sample III_Fen_N1_1_FD_194549 | JGI IMG/M metagenome (GOLD analysis project Ga0302288, IMG submission 194549) | Peat permafrost microbial communities from Stordalen Mire near Abisko, Sweden - III_Fen_N1_1 | ecosystem: Environmental > Terrestrial > Soil > Wetlands > Permafrost | place: Sweden: Abisko... | reverse complement strand
ATTCATGGAGCAACAACATTGCTTCGGCTTCTAATTCCGTTTCACCTACTGCAACGACTACTTACACGGTTACAGCTACAAACGCCTCTGGATGCTCCGCTACTGATGCTGTTATTGTTTCCGTTAACGCATTACCAACTGTTAATGCAGGTTCTGACGTTGCCATTTGTTCTGGCAAATCAACAACATTAACAGCTTCCGGTGGTAGTTCTTATTCATGGAGCAACAACATTGCTTCGGCTTCTAATTCCGTTTCACCTACTGCAACGACTACTTACACGGTTACAGCTACAAACGCCTCTGGATGCTCCGCTACTGATGCTGTTATTGTTTCCGTTAATATCATTCCCGCAATACCAACAGTTACAACACCAGTTAGTTACGTACAAAATGCAACAGCAACGGCATTAACAGCAACAGGAACCGATCTACTTTGGTATACCGTATCGACTAATGGGACAGGAGTATCAACAGCTCCAATTCCAACAACAACAGCAACAGGTTCAACAACATATTACGTTTCTCAAACAATAAATACCTGTGAAAGTTCACGAGCATCAATTGTTGTAAATGTTATCAGCTCTATTGTTACTCAAACAATTTCTTTAATTGCAGGATGGAATCTTATTTCATTCTATGTTCACCCCACAGACTCGTCTATTGCAACGGTATTTTCAACAATCGGAACAAATTTAGTCACCATTAAGAATCAGGATGGATTTTATGATCCATCACAACTGTCCATATACAATAGCCTAGCAAAAATTGAAAAAGGCAAAGCCTATATGGTAAATGTAAAAAAGGCTCAGACACTTACTGTGACAGGTAATATTGTTGGCAGTCTTGCTATTAGATTAAAAACAGGATGGAATCTGGTTGGATATCCGAAACAATCGAGTGGAGCAATAACCACCATATTATCAGGCATCACAACACCACTTACATTTATTAAAAATTTTGATGGATTTTATCAAAAAGGCGGAACAACAAACTCGTTAAGTAATATGATTCCGGGAAGCGGTTACTTCATTAACGTAAGTTCAGCCTGCACATTGAACTATTAAAAACCAAAGGGGCGACAATCGTCCCTTTTTTATTTCCTACTTGTATTCAAATATGGAATAAATGTTTACATTTGAACATCTATTTTAAACCAAAGTTTATGAATAAATTAGTCCTCTCAAAATTTGCGATATCAGCATTACTAATATCAACAATCATCTCGCAAACAAATGCTCAACTAAACAATCAAGATTACAAAAAAGCTCTATGGATGACTACCCGAATGCTTGGTGGACAACGTTCTGGAGGGAGTAACTGGCTTATAATGGATCACATGCCTCAACTTGACACTTTTGGAACAAACGGCTGGTTTGTTAACGCCCATGGTGGCACGCCTAAACTTTTGGTAAAAGGTCAAGATTTTACGAAAGACGCTGATGGAACTCACAGTCTTGTGGGCGGTTGGTTCGATTGTGGTGATCACGTAATGTTTGGACAAACACAATTTATTGCTGCATACGTATTATTGAAAGGATATGCAGAATTCCAAACAGGATATGACGATTATTATTCACAGGATTATAAAGGATATGAAAAATCAAAAGATTTTAGCTGGGAAGGAGGCAAACATGACCCGGACGGAATTCCAGATATTTTAAATGAAATAAAATGGGAAACAGATTTTTTCATCAAATGCACTCCCGACGGAAAAACTTTTTATTCACAAAAAGGAAACCCAAATGCCGATCACATGAATTGGGTTACATCTGTGGCAATGGCTACAGCTCCCAAAAATGAAGGAGGACAAAAAGATGGAAGTCGCGATATTGTAAAAAACCCGAATGATGCATCAATGCCATCCTTTTGTGGAGCAACATTATCATTAATGTCCAGAATGTATCGACCATTCGATACTAAATATGCTGACGAATGTTTGGTTCATGCAAAAAACGCATACGAATACGCAATCAAACATCCATCAACACAAGGTTCAGCACCATATTACGATGCCAATAGAAAATGGGTTGACGATTTTTGCTGTCTATGTGCAGAGCTTTATTGGGCAACCGGCGATATAAAATATAAAACTGAAGCTGAAGCAATGATACCATTTTTGGAAAACTACAAATGGGTTTTCAACTTCAACAACAACGACGACTTGGCAACCTATAACCTTGCAAAAATGGGTAACAAAGAAGGAATTCAAATTTTCGATTCATTGGCTAACGATTATAAAAAGGCTGTCGATCCAACAGGTTTATACATTGGTGGCGATAACACTTGGGGACCACTACGTTACAATTCGAACACAGCATTTATTGTGGCATTACAAGGTGTATTACATAAAGACAAAGTGGTTGACAAATTTGTATTACGCAATGTTGGATACATTCTTGGCGATAACAGTGCGAAACAATCGTTTGTGGTTGGATTTGCCAAAGATGCAACATACAAAAGCCCACAGCATCCGCATCATCGTAATGTCTATTTAATTGACGATATCTCGAAAGATCAGACGAAAATGGAAATTCCCACAAGAAACAAACAAATGGGGTATATGGTTGGAGGTATTCGCAAACCAGAATTATTTGGCGATGTTGCCACAAATGCTCAAACCAACGAAGGTGGTATAGATTACAATGCAGGATTGATTGGAGCTATAGCTTACATCATATCGGTTCAGACCCCTGTTGATGTGAAAAAGTTTGGGATTAAGAAATAATTAAAATAAAGACATAAACGATTTTAATATATATAAATACAATTAATAATTACAATTATGAAAGAAGGAACTGTTAAGTTTTTCAACAACACAAAAGGGTTTGGTTTTATTACACCAACAGACGGAAGCGAAGATGTATTTGTACACCAAAGTGGTTTAGTTGATGAAATTAAAGAAAACGACAAAGTATCTTACGAGATGGAAAAAGGCAAAAAGGGCATGAATGCTGTTAACGTTACGATTCTAAGATAAATAGTAGTACTCTAATAAAAAGACCGTCTATTGAAAATCAAATAGACGGTCTTTTTATTTCAAATGAGAAATCAGTTTAGCTACATTTTCACTCCAAAAGTATCACCCAATTCCTGTAAATCATCAACCACCGATTGTAACAATGGGATGCCATTTTTCATACGACATTCGGTCATTTCTCGTTCAATATCTCCAGGAATCAAAACTTTTTGATTTTCATCAATCGGTTGTGCATTACGAAATGTTTCAATCCAATTATCCATGTGACGTTTAAAATCCTCGGCTGGACGGAATGCATCTATACGCATAGCTCCCACAAAATGACCTATTCCCTTCCCCACCTGATGTTCTGAAACAGGTAGAAAAGCTAGAAATGGAGGCACCCAAGGACCATAGTTAGCACCAGAAAGAACTGCGGTAAAAACATCAACAATAGAACCAAGACAATATCCTTTATGACTGCTGTGAAGTCTATCAGACCCCAAAGGCAAAAGCGAACCACCACTTTTTAGACCAAAAGCATCAGTAATAGGTTTGCCATCTTTATCTTGAATCCAACCTTGAGGTGTATCTTGATGTTTACGTTGTAAAATCTCCAATTTACCTACAGCAGCAGTTGTTGTTGAAAAATCGGCAATCAATGGTGGCTGATGTAATCCAGGAAACGCTATGCCTATTGGATTTGTACCAAGCATTTTTTCTTTCGAAAATGTTGGAGCAGTCGTTGGCGTTGCGTTGGTTAAGGCAATCCCAATCATATCGTGTTCCAAAGCCATCATGGCATGAAACCCGGCAATGCCAAAATGATTTGAGTTGTTTACGGCAACCCAGCCCGTTCCAACATTACGAGCTTTTTCTATTGCAATTTTCATTGCTTTTGGTGCAACAATCAATCCCAAACCTCTATCTCCATCGACAGTTGCTGTAGATGGAGTTTCGTATTCTATTCTTACATTTGGTTGGGAATTCATTCGATTGGCTTCCCATAAACGAACATATCCATGGAGACGAGCAACACCATGCGAATCGACTCCTCGTAAATCAGCGGTTAACAGTACATTTGCTCCCATTTGAGCATCTTCAGCACTATGTCCCATAGCTTCCAATATATTTTTGGTAAATTGGTGAAGCGTTGAATATGAAAATATTTTTTCCATTAATAATTTAGTTTTAAACAATGCAATTGAATTTATCTCTCTTTCGCAAACTCTGCAATCATCTGTGGTTGTTCTTCTATGATTGTTCCTAAGACAACAATATCTGCTCCTGCAGCAAAAACATTGGTCATATCTTCAACTCTTCTAATACCGCCTCCAACCATCAATGGTATTGAGACATTACTTCGAATTGCTTCAATTATTTTATGTTCAATGGTTGATTGTGCACCACTTCCTCCTTCGAGATACAGCATTTTCATGCCCAACAGTTCACCGGCAATGGCTGTTGCTACAGCAATATCGGGTTTGTTGGCCGGCAATGGTTTTGTGTTGCTCATGTATTCAACAGAGGTTTGTTTCCCTGTATCAAAGAGCATGTATCCTGTTGAAATAACTTCGAGCGATGATTGCTTTACAATTGGTGCTGAAATTACCTGATGACCAATTAAAAAATCGGGATTGCGACCTGAAATGAGCGACAGGAACAAAATACCATCAGCATTGCCACAAAATTGAAAACTATTTCCCGGAAATAAAACAACGGGAAGAGAACATACTTTCTTTATTTCAGAAACTGTTTGTTCGGTGGAATGCCAGAGGATGCTTCCTCCAACCAAAATTAAATCTATCGAACTTTTTTCAGCCATCTCACAAACAGACCTCAACTGATTATCTCTGGTTTTATCGGGGTCAATTAATAATGCCAGTTTTTTCCCTTTTCGGGAAATTATGTCGGTATAAATATTCATAGATTTATTCTGAAACCCAAACCAGCAAGCTGTTTTGAATATGTTTATAATGCATTATGTAATGATTTGTTTGTTCTTTTAAAATTGTTCCAGTAAATGTACCACCTTCACAAGAAAAATCAAAGTCGTTAACCATCAAATGCTCAATAAAATCGATATGCCCCTTTGCGTATAATTTAAACAAAGCTTCTTTGGCACACCACAACAAGGTCAGATTTTCGAGTTCTTTCGCTTTTATCTGAGATAATTCAATGGTACTGGCAAATTTATGTTTAATCTTCAGAATACGAGAAGTTACCGATTCACAATCTAGTCCCACTGAACATCCATTTTCACCAATAAAAATAGAAACAAGGTCTTTACAATGCGAAATAGAAATGGACTTTTCGCCATGATTAATTTCAGGTTTGCCATTTTCATGATATGTAACTTTAAAATCTCCCGGCAAAACAGTATGAAACAACCAACGGGTTGTGAGCCATTCACAACGTCGATGATTGGCTGTCATTGTTTTGATTTTTGATTTTTCCGAATCATCAAGTGTAACATTTGCCATCAGAAAATCTTCATCGACAATAGGTTTACACCATGCTAAAAGAGCATTACCAAATCTTTCTATGCCAACCTCTGGTACAAGCATTATTTTGTTTTTTTACTAACCTCAACAGCTTTTTCAAAGGTTTTGTCTGATTTTAGCCACAGTTCATAAAAAGCTTCATCACCCAAAATATTTCGGACAATAAGGCTATTCAACCGTTCACTCAAATCTTTCATGGAGCGTTTTAGTTCCATAGGATTGGCTTTTACGCCTTTCGTTTGTGCATAAGCCACAAACTGGTTAACAACATTTTTCGATTTTAAATATTCATTTAAAGCAGCTCCTGTTCTATAACTTGCGACAGCTTTTCTATTGTTGTCGGACCATGAAAACGCGAAATCATAAACCAAACCACGATTATTAATTTCGGAAAGGTAACGAGATGCTCCTGTTGTATCTAAAGGTACAAAAACATCAGGCATGATGCCTCCTCCACCATAAACAATCTTACCTTTTTTCGTTCTGAACTTCAATGAATCAGGGAATTTTATACTGTCTTTTTTTTCAAATTCACCATGCATAAACCGGCGTTCGACTTCTGCATAATATTTCTCGTGATCGCCATCATAGGGTTTTTGAATGCAACGACCTGTTGGTGTATAATATCGCGAAATGGTTAACCGCAAAGCCGATCCATCAGGAAACATTTGCTGATCCATCACCAGACCTTTACCAAACGACCGACGACCAACAATTGTTCCTCTATCATTATCCTGGATAGCTCCCGATAGAATTTCACTGGCAGAAGCTGTTCCTTCATCAATCAAAATAACCAATCCGTCGTTTTTACAAATTCCGGCGTTATCAGCCACAAAATTTTCGCGAGGATAGGCTCGTCCTTGTGTGTAAAGTATTAATTTTCCGGCTTCAAGAAACTCATTTGCTATTGCTGTTGATGCTTGCAAAATGCCACCGCCATTACCTCGTAAATCGATTATCAGTTTTCGCATTCCTTTAGCTTTAAGCGTCCGGACTTTTTCTACAAATTCAGTGTGAGTTGTGGTTGCAAACCTGCTTATTTTTACATAACCTATTTGATTATCAATCATAAATGCAGCATCAATACTATACAAAGGTATTTTATCGCGGGTAATTACAAAATCAATAATTCCTTTCGTTCCTTTTCTTAAAATACCGACCTTAACTTTCGTTCCACGAGGTCCTTTCAATTTATGTACAACATCGTCCGACGAAAGTTTTTTACCGGCAATAAGCGTATCGTTTACTTTCACAATTCGGTCGCCGGCTCTGATGTTTACTTTTTCCGAGGGACCTCCGGCAATAACCTGCATCACAACCACGGTATCGGTTTGCAGATTGAACTGAACACCTATTCCTTCGAACTGACCTGATAATGGATCGTTTACCTCATTAAATTCTTTTGCAGGAATATATGCCGAATGAGGATCTAACTTCGATAACAGGGCGGGAAGAGCATCTTCTATCAATTGGTCGCGACTAATGGAATCGACAAAATTTCGCGAGATATATTCGATTGCCATGTCCAGTTTATTGGCTTTCCCTCCATGAAACATCCTTGCATTCTGACCTTCATGTAACCAAACAAGTCGACCCAACAAAACTCCAAAGATTATCGAGCAAACTATTATTAGCGGTAAATAAACGCTATATCGACTATTGTTATATTTCATCATAATAGGATTTAATTGTTTTTTTATTTAAATGATGTGAACCCGCATAATAATTATATTTCTAAATTGTTTAACTTCGTTGAGCTGGCAAGCTCGGTTGTGACATACAAGTCATGCGGATTTCATTTGTATCTATTTTTTAAGGTTTTAATTGTCCGCCAAATCAACAAAGCGTAAATCGATGTTTGCTCGTTCCAGAAGTTTTATGCCATCATCCAATCGATACATATCGCCAAAGACCACACGTTTGATTCCTGACTGGATTATTAATTTTGCACATTCAATACACGGAGATGCAGTTACATAAAGCGTTGCTCCATCGCTACTATTCGACGATTTTGCCACTTTCGATATAGCATTAGCTTCGGCATGAATGACATACGGCTTTGTTTTGCCGTCATCGTCTTCACACACATTTTCAAAACCCGAAGGTGTTCCGTTATATCCGTCAGAAATAATCATTTTATCTTTCACTATAAGAGCTCCTACTTTCCGTCGTTCACAATATGAATTCTCCGACCATATTTTTGCCATTCGTAAATAACGCATATCGAGCATCGACAGCTTTTCTGATGGGGTTTGTGTGCAATTACAGCAACTCATTTTTTAAACCTGAACTTATATATTAAGACATAAAAACGAAACAAAGGTATCATTTTTTTAAGTCAAAGCCATTTGCTTATTAAAATCTAACACTATTTTTGATAGTAAAGAAACAAATATGAGGTTGTTAGATATTGTATTATTAAACAAAACAGTATATTTGGACAAAAAATAAATGTATGCAAAAACTAAATAGAGACGCTACAAAACACACTCCACTGGTACATTTTGATTCCGACTCGGGACTATTAGAATTGCGGGGAGGTTCAATACCTGAAGATACTCACAAATTCTATGAACCGTTGATCGACTGGATCGAAGAATATTCTATAGCCCCACATACAAAAACCGTATTTGACATACATCTGGCATATTTCAACACAAGTTCTTCGAAACAAATTTTGGAATTATTCCGGAAACTTGAATTGATTCAGAAATCGGGTCGCGAGGTTCTTGTCAGATGGTTTTATGAATCCGAAGAAGAAGATATGCTTGAGGCTGGTCAAGATTATCAATCGATAACTAAAATTCCATTCGAAATGGTGGAACTCAACAAAAGAGACTAAAGCTCATATCGTTAATAAAACAGTGTGTATACCATTACAAAGAGAAGAGACACCTTTATAAAGGTGTCTCTTCTCTTCCTTTTTTTATATTCAGTCGCCTTTGTCAAAAGCAAAACACCCCTATAGTCCACTCTAGGGGACATTGCCCTGATTGTATGTCTTCACAAGTTTGCAAACAATCTGCCCCGACGCAATTCCTTCATCGAGGGAGGTGCCCGAAGGGCGGTGGGGGGCTATTTAATTATAGAGGTTTCACCTTTTCGATAAAGGTGAAACCTCGTTATATTTACCCTACCACCATTGCTGTAACGGTGTTGCTCCAGGGACCTTCTTCGCCTTTGGTGTTTACCCAACGCAGACGGTAGGTGGCTTTTTTGCCGGCATCGGCATCTTCGTAGGTCACCACTTCGGGAGTGGCGGTGCATAGTCCCAAATAGCTGAAAGCGGTGGCGTCGCCCAGTTTGCACCACACTTCGGTTCCAATCACACCATCGGGTTTTGCCTTGCTGGTGGGTGTGTTGCTATCAACAAAATTTATGGTGTGTTGCAAGAGAACACTGAAATCGATTGTTGCAACAGGGGCGGTAGTCGGTACAGCCACAGAGGTGCGGGTACTGCTTTTCACGGTCAAGCCCATGCGTGTGCGTTCGGCATCGCTCACCTTGTCGTTGTTTGCCAACCACTTGGCTATGAATTTTCGCAATGCTTTTTCGTAGATGGTGCGTGCATTGTCTTTTTCCTTTACATCGGGACGTTGACGGTTGTTTTGGTTACCGCCCTTTGCATAAGCACTTGTCCAACTCGTTTGATATGCCACTAATTCGGTGACATCGACTGCTAAAATTCCCCACACTGTGGCATACAGTTTTACTTCGTCTACGATTTCCGCCTGCCAAATATTAAATTCGGGGTCACTTCCGGGTACATAATCAGTACTACTCATAATGGTTTGATTTTAAGTTAAATTTATATGAATGATAAAAATAAATGTGCATAACTGATGTGCGTTTTTCGACTTGCCAGATTTTTCGACCTGCCAGGTTTTGAAAACCGGAAGGACTGGAAGGACTGGGAAACTGACAGGTCTGGAAACTTCAATAATTGGTTCTCTAATAGCCGGAGACGTTTTCTTGACGACCGCGGATGTTTCGTAACATGTTCCGAGAGTTTCACTGCTTGTTGCGGATATCTGGCAACATGTTCCTACTGTTCCGCTAGTTGTTGCGACACTCTCACAACTTGTTCCGACATTTCCGCTGATAGTTGCGAACGTATTGCAACATATTCCGGGGGTTTCACTGACAGCTGCGAACGTTTTCCCGGTAACTGCTATTGTGGTTCTGATAGTGGAGCACTCCTTGTCGAAAACGGGGAATGTCCGGCTGAATGGGGAAAACGGTTCACCGCAGGTGGTAGAAGAATATAAGGTATCGGGAAAAGGTTCTCTATTTTGAGACGACAGAACCTTTCGTTTTGCAAATGTATTTTTAAGGTCGGTATCCAACGTCTTGAAAAGACTATTATCTTTTATTGTATTGTCAGCATGACAAGGGAAACTGCCAAATTCCCGGGCGGTTATTTCGTGATAAATAGGAGCCTTTTTGAAAATAGTAGTCATGTCTTTGGTCTTTTATAGACCAAAAATAAAAAATAAATTTGATACGTGATACTTTTCCCTCGCGATTTTTTTTGTCGAATTGGGTTGCGACAATAAAAAAAGATATCCCCATAAGGGCATCTTCAACAATCAGGGTTTTATCAGAGTTATTGCCCTACATTCGGTCTGATCAATTTTTCAATAAAAGCTCTATCGGCACCTTTTCGTTTGCAGTAGTCGTCAATCTGATCGGAGTCTAATTTTCCAACACCAAAATATTTAGAATCGGGATGTGCAAAATACAATCCACTTACGGCGGCTGTTGGCGTCATTGCAAAATGTTCGGTCAACGAAAGTCCTATGGATTCTTCCACCTTCAACAGATTGAACAATGTGCGTTTTTCGCTGTGTTCGGGACATGCGGGATAGCCAAATGCAGGACGAATGCCTTCGTATCGTTCTTTTATCATTTGTTTGATTTCGAGTTTTTCGTTTGTCGAATAGCCCCAGATTGTGGTACGGACTTTATGGTGTAACAATTCGGCAAATGCTTCAGCCAGACGATCGGCAAGAGCTTTGAGCATTATGCTGCTGTAGATATCATTATCGGTTTCGTATTGAGCAATCCATTTTTCAATACCAATACCGGCGGTACAGGCAAAAGTGCCTAAATAATCGGGGGTTCCGACAGGTGCTATAAAGTCGGCAAGCGAGATGTTTGGTTCGCCCTGTTCGCGAGCTGTTTGCTGACGGAAGTTATAGAATGTCGCCAAATGTTCTGTACGGGTTTCATCGGCATAGACAATGATGTCGTCACCAATGGTATTAGCTGCAAAGATGCCTACGACAGCATTTGCCGTGAGCATTTCGTCAGATATGATTTTATGGAGGAAGAATTGTGCGTCGTCGAACAATTTCCGGGCCTCGGCACCTTTATTATCATCTTCGAAAATGGTTGGATAAACACCTTTTAGATCCCATGCATGGAAAAAGAATGTCCAGTCGATATATTCGGCAATTTCGGACAATGAATAATTCAAATAGGTTTTCACGCCCAATTGTTTTGGCTTTTTAATAGATGAGAAATCGAGTTTCAATTTATTCGAACGAGCTTTTTCGATTGGTAAAAATGGTTTTACATCACGTTTAGCATACGATTCGCGAAGCTGTTGGTATTCATCCTTTACCGATTTTAGATAGTGAGCCTTTTTGTCTTTCGACATCAGATTACTGCACACGAATGCACTTTTCGAAGCATCGGCAACATGAATAATTCCATGTTCATATTGTTCGTCGAGTTTTACGGCTGTATGAATTTTAGAGGTTGTTGCTCCTCCAATAATCAACGGGATAGTAAAACCTTGTTCCTTCATTGCTTTGGCAACATCAACCATTTCGTCTAACGATGGTGTAATGAGTCCGCTCAAGCCAATAATATCAGCCTTTTCTTCTTTAGCCCGTTTCAAGATGGTTTCACAAGGAACCATCACTCCAAGATCTATAACCTCATAGTTATTACAGGCAAGAACAACGCTTACTATATTTTTACCAATATCATGAACATCGCCTTTTACGGTAGCCATCACAACTTTCCCGGCATTAGACATCGAGCCTTTTGTTTTCTCGGCTTCAATAAATGGTAATAAATAAGAGACCGCCTTTTTCATTACACGAGCGGTTTTCACCACTTGTGGCAAAAACATTTTACCTTGTCCAAACAATTCACCTACCACGTTCATTCCATCCATCAACGGACCTTCAATGATTTTTAATGTTGGCGAATATTTAGAACGTGCTTCGATAAGATCTTCTTCAAGGAAATCGATAATGCCTTTCATTAAAGCATAGCTCAACCGATCTTCGATCGATTTTGACCGCCATTCTTCAACTTTAACCTCTTCTTCTTTTTTACCTTTTACCGTTTCGGCAAAAGCAATGAGCGTTTCGGTAGCATCGGGTGTTTTATTTAAAATTGCATCTTCTATAACCTTCAGTAAATTCGGCTCAATATCATCATACACCTGCAACATTCCGGGATTAACAATTCCCATATCGAGTCCTGCGTTTATAGCATGGAACAGGAATACCGAGTGCATGGCTTCACGAACAATGTCGTTGCCACGAAACGAAAACGATACATTGCTAATGCCACCACTTACTTTTGCGTATGGTAGATTTTCTTTTATCCAACGGGTTGAGTTAATGAAGTCGATTGCATAATTATTGTGTTCTTCCATGCCTGTTGCAATGGTTAAAACATTGGGATCGAAAATAATATCTTCGGCAGGGAATTTTACAATAGCAACCAATATATCATAAGCCCGTTTGCAAATTTCTTTGCGACGTTCAAAACTATCGGCCTGACCTTTTTCGTCAAAAGCCATTACCACAACGGCGGCTCCATATTGTTTAACCTTAAGGGCTCGTTCTATAAATAAAGCCTCGCCTTCTTTCAAGCTCAAGGAATTTACAATAGCTTTTCCTTGTACACATTTCAATCCGGCTTCTATCACATTCCATTTCGAGGAGTCAATCATCACCGGGAGTCTTGCTATTTCGGGTTCCGATGCCATCAGATTCAAGAATGTCACCATTTCGTGCTCGGCATCAAGCATGCCGTCATCCATATTAACATCAATCACTTGTGCTCCGCCATCAACCTGACTGCGAGCTATAGAAAGAGCTTCTTCATATTTCTTTTCACGAATCAAACGGGCAAATAATCGAGAACCAGCCACATTTGTCCGTTCCCCGATATTTATAAAATTAGTGTCCTTAGTTACCGATAAAGGTTCAAGACCACTCAAATAGGTTTCGTGAACTTTCTTTTGCAACGGACGTGGTTTATATTTTGCTGCTATTTCAGCTATACGGCGTATATGATCGGGCGTTGTTCCGCAACAGCCTCCAATAATATTAACATAATTATGTTTAAAAAAGTCTTCAATAACAATTCCCATTTGTGTTGCATCCTGATCGTATTGCCCAAACTGATTTGGTAATCCGGCGTTAGGATGAGCACTCACATAGAACGGAGCCTTTTGAGCCAGAGTGTGAATATGAGGAGCCATTTCCTTTGCTCCCAGCGAACAATTGAACCCGATTGATAATAAATCGACGTGCGTCAACGATACCAAAAAAGCCTCTACGGTTTGCCCCGAAAGAGTTCGTCCACTGGCATCGGCAATTGTTCCGGAAACCATCACGGGAATTCGAACACTTCGTTTTCCAAGAACCTCATTTATTGCAAATAATGCTGCCTTTGCATTAAGTGTGTCGAACACGGTTTCCACCATTAAGAGATCAGCACCTCCATCGAGTAATCCTTCAACCTGTTGAATATATGCAACTCGAAGATCGTCGAATGTTACTGCTCGAAATGCCGGATTATTTACATCGGGACTCATGGATGCGGTTTTGCTGGTCGGTCCCATTGAACCGCAGACAAATCGGGGTTTTTCGGGGTTTTTAGCCGTATACTCCGAAGCTATTTCTTTTGCTACTTTTGCTGCTGCCACATTTATGTCATACACAAACGATTCCATACCATAATCGGCTTGCGAAATAGTGGTGGCATTGAAAGAGTTGGTTTCTATAATATCAGCACCAGCATCAAGATAGAGACTATGTATCTTTTTTATAACATCGGGACGAGTAATACATAAAAGATCGTTATTGCCTTTTATCGGGGATGCCCAGTTTTTAAACTGTTCACCACGAAAATCATCTTCGGTGAGTTTAAACTGTTGAATCAATGATCCCATTGCACCATCAAGCACAAGGATTCGTTTTTCAAGTTCTTTATAAATGTTTTTATTCATTAACATGATTTTGAAAATCCATAGCAAAGGTACACGTTTTCGTGGAGATTTTAATGAGCGACCTCTAGCTATTATTCTCTTTGGGGGAAGGAATCGATTCGTCGTTTTTTGTTATTTAAAAAATTTATAGTTCCTTTGCACTAGGTAATGTACGATGACATAAATAATTAAACAAATGGAAAAAAGAAACAATCATGGTAAAGCAATTGGTGTTGGTGTAGCACTTTTTTGTTTTTTTGTTTGCAATATGCAGTTAAAAGCACAATTAGCACCTTGTAAAGTTTTCACAAACGGAACTGTAGTTCAACGAAATGTTAAAATTCCTGTTTGGGGAACAGCAACAGTAGGCGACAGCATTATCGGTACCTTTAACTCTGCGGTTGATACAGCAGTTGCCGATGCCAATGGGAAATGGAAATTATTTTTCCCTGCAATGAGTGCCGGTGGTCCATATACCATGCAACTAAAAGGTAAAACCGAAACAAAAACCATTACAGATGTCTACATTGGCGATGTTTGGTTTTGTTCAGGACAGTCAAATATGGAATTAGCTGTAAGTAGTGCAAATAACGCAACAGCAAATATTGCAGCAGCAAACGATCCATTAATCAGGCAGTGCAAAGTTCCCAAAGGATTATCGAACGAACTCTCAGATGTACTTGATGATTCACCATGGACACCGGCAACATCGGCATACGTCGGTAATTTTTCGGCAGTAGCTTATTATTTTGCAAAAGAATTGCATAAACTCAATGCATATAAAGATGTTCCAATCGGGATACTAAACGTTTCTTACGGAGGAAGCCGAATCGAAACATTTATGAGCGAAGCAATGCTTGGATATGATGAAACAGATGTAGTCCTTGCCAATGGAGTTGCAGAACGTCAACCAACCGTTGCATTCAATAAAATGGTTAATCCATTAATAGGTTATGCCATCAAAGGATTTTTATGGTATCAGGGAGAATCAAATGCCGATTATATGGAAGATGCCATCGTATACGGCGAACAATTCAAAACATTAATCACCAAATGGCGAAATCTTTGGAATATGGGCGATTTACCGTTCATTTGGGTGCAACTGCCAAATCAAGGAACACCATACGCCGAATCCACTCCTCAATCATGGGATACTTGGCCAAAACTACGTGCCGCACAATCACGGACACTGTCTCTTCCTAATACCGGAGAAGTTACAACTATTGATGTTGGAGCCGTTGATATTCATCCAAAAGACAAAGAATCGGTTGGTAAACGTATCGCATTAGTTGTCCGAAAAGTGGGATACGGCGAAGATATCGTTTATAACGGTCCTCGTTATAAAAGTCATACACTATTGACAGGAGGTAAAGTTCAAATATCATTCGACAATATTGGCAACGGACTTATGGCAAAAGACACAACGGGAGGTAATTTGAGATGGTTCTCCATCGCCGGTCCCGACGGTGTATTACAAAAGGCTGATGCTGTCATTAGTGGCAATACAGTTATCGTTTCAAACGCCAGCGTTACAAGTCCGGCTATCGTACGTTACGCATGGGAATACAATCCTGTAGGTGTCAATTTCTATAACAGCACCGATTCATTACCAGCCGCTCCTTTTAAATTCGATGTTGTAAACAGCGGATTTAAAATCAATTCATTTACCGCAAGTGCAACAACAATTGAACGCGGTTCGTTTGTTACACTTCAATGGCAAACATCGGGAAATGCCATTACCACACTCAACGGAGTTGAAGTAGATTCTCTATCGGCAATAAAATTAATGCCTATGGATACAACAACGTACACGCTTAAGATTACAAACAAAGCAGATCAATCTATTGTTGAATACAAAGATATTACGATAAACGTAATCAATCCGAAACCAACAATCCTACTTTCTACAAAAACAGGAAATGTATCAGCACCAAACGAAGAAATCACCATCATTGCCGATGCAAAAGCTCCTGGAGGAGGAACAGTAAACCGAGTTGAAATATACATCAATGGAGAGCTTCTCACAAAAGAAACAGAAGCACCATACGAAACAACATGGACACCAACCGAGCTTGGAACATACAAAATCACAGGTTTAGTTATTAACGGAATAAATGACTCCACATGGGCAGTTCCTTACAACATGTATATTAACAACTTAACAAAAGTTCGTTACGAAGCCGAAACAGCAACACTCACCGGCAAGGGAAGCGTTGTCTCAAACTCTGCGGAGAGCAAAGGCAAATACATGAATTTAACAGAGCCATTTACTCTTACATTCAGTAATGTTCATGTCGATACAGCCGGTCAATACCAATTAGACATTCGTTATCAGATGACTTATGCTCTTTCAAAAGCTCAATTTCTTTATATCAACGGAACTCTATATAAAGAAATCAGTTTTACAGGACCAGACATGACAACATGGATGGATTTAAGTTTATCAATTCCATTGAAAGCCGGAACAAATGAAATAATGTTAAAAAACAGCTGGGGATGGATGAGCTTTGATTATATCGACATTCTTGGAGCAATTGCCACTGACATAAAATCGGTAAATGCAACCTCAGAAATCACCTTAAATATTACCAATAATTTAAATAGTAGTGCATCAACAATCGACTACCAATTGCCGAAAAATGGGGATGTAACCTTAGATATATATGATTTATCGGGAAATAAAATAACAACACTTGCTAATGGCAAACAACCAGAAGGAATCTATTCATATCCCGTTGGCAAACAAGGTTTAAAATCGGGGATGTATATTGCAAAACTAACCTGTAATGAATATGTAACAAGCAAAAAGTTTGTTATCTCGAAATAAAAAATCTCAAAATAATTAGAAGAAAGAGGCTGTTTCATAATCGATCAGCCTCTTTCTTGTTTAAAAGCTTCAATATAAACCTGTAATTCAGGGAAAAATGCCATAAAATCGGCATCAATAGCATTATAATTTTCACGAAGAATCGAAATTGCATCTTTAGAAAAAGCAGGCAAAGCCGTCCGACGCGACATTCGTTCCAATACATTGTGCAAACCATACATCGATACATAAGCCCCAACCCAATCATGATGGATCATCGAAGGTAACATCCGTTTGGGACGAGCAGGCAAAAACCTACGATATTTTGCAATAATGGAATAAGCATTTCTGATATATCGAATTCGATCGACAGATGAAAATTCATTCCAGTGCATTGAAAGGAAATGATCATACAAAACATCAACAACAATCCCCGAGAAACGACCATAACTAGGAACAAAAAACGAACGCGAATGTTTATGAAGTGGATGTAAATCGGTAAAACTATCAATCGCCCTATGCATAACAATACCTCGTTGAATATCTTCGGGATATTGATCGAATGTCCGACCCTTAACCCAATCGGCAACGAAATTACCAACCATTATTTTTTCGTTATTCCCCGAAAGTAAGAGATGTGCAAGATAATTCATTCAACCAAAGATAGACATTCAGCACAAATCAAGCATTTACCAGATATTTATACAAAAGGAATATAAACTGTTTTTCCTGTCCATCAAAGAAGCGAGTTTCAATCGGGATATACACGATTGTCAATTCACTGCTCCACTGCTGAAGGCGTGAAGCATCTTTTTCTGTAGTGACAATCACCGTTTGCGTATCCTTAAATTTTTGAATATCCTCGTGGGTAAATTGATAATGATCGGCATACTCAAAATGTTTAACAATTTCGCCCTTTTGAGAGAGATAAGAAATAAATGGATCGGCTTTTGCAATGCCGGTTACTACAGCAAACGAACGATGTTCGTCAAAGAAATTCGGTTGATCGTTGCCGTTAAGTTTTTTAGGACATCCATATTCTATTTTTGTATAAAAAATGTTTTCAGAATGTGCTCCATTAATTTTATTTATAAAAAGAGATTTTTCCTTATCAGATATATTATCAGGACATTTGGTAACGACAAATAAATCGGCACGTTTGGAACCGCAAGCAAATTCGCGCAAACGACCCGCCGGAAACGTTGTATCTTTCCATATTGGACGGTTATAATCAATTAATAAGACAGACAAACCAGGTTTAACATAACGATGCTGAAATGCATCATCAAGCAAAATAAGTTCAGGAGCCTTTTCGAGCCCCAAAAGACAATCTATACCTTCAACTCTATCTTCGGCAACGGCAATCGTTACTTGAGGAAATTTATTTTGGATTTGCACCGCTTCATCACCAATAATTGCTGCAGTTTCTCGTTCTTTCGGAATTATAACACCTTTTGTATTCCTTTTATATCCACGGCTCAGGACAGCAACACGATATCTATTACTCAGAGATCTGACTAGAAATTCGACGAATGGAGTTTTCCCCGTACCGCCAACAGTGATATTTCCAATAGATATAACAGGAATCGAATACTTTGTTTGACTCAAGACTCCCCAATCGAAAAATTTATTTCGGAGGAACGTTAATAAACCATAGATAAGACTGAATGGATGAAATATAAACATAACATTTTCGATTAAACGATAAAGATACTAAAATATTACCACTAAATCACATTGAACGCAAAGGGTTTTAACAATATTTTATTCACATCCGATTATTCAAGTGCTTTTCATATAGGAATTTAAATAACACGACACAGCGTTATCAACCAACCGCGTCAATACAAGCTTTCGACAGATACATCAATATCTTATTGATTTTGTGACACATAAACATATTCACACTCAAAGTTATCAACAAAGTGGGAAAAAGTGGGAAAATTAGTAGAAAAGTGGAAAAATGTTGTATATTTTTACATCTTCAAATAAAGTCAAAAAAAAGTAATGAGTTTCATTGGCGATACATCGTGTAAACTAGACGCAAAATGGAGAATGTCCATTCCTTCAACATTCCTTTCACAAATAGGAAAGGTTGAAGCTGATGCCCGTTTTGTCGTTAAAAAAAGCATTTTTAAAAAATGCCTCGAACTCTATCCATCGTCAGAATGGGAATTACTTATTGGTAGAATTAGAAAAAAAATCAACCCGTTCAATAAAAAGCACAACGAATTTCTTACACAATTTCACCGTGGCACGGCAGAAATATCACTTGATTCAAGCAATCGCCTCACGTTACCAAAACGTCTACTCGATTCTGCGGGAATTGGCAATGATGTGATTTTAGCCGGCGTTGGTGGAATGATTGAAATTTGGGATAAACAAACTTATGAATCATTAGCAATTTCAGATACAGAGTTCGAAACATTAGCTGAAGATATTCTTGGAGATGACTTTAAACTAGACGATTAAATGGTATACCACAAGCCTGTTTTACTGCAAGAAAGTGTGGATGGTCTGAACATCAGACCCGACGGAATCTACGTCGACACAACACTAGGCGGAGGTGGTCACTCAAAAGAAATTTTGAAACGTCTGGGCAAGAAGGGTCTTTTAATTGGTTTTGACCAAGATGAAGATGCCAAAAGCAACATTCCCAATGATAAACGATTTCTCTTTGCCGATAATAATTTCAGATTTATTAATAATTATCTTCGACTCTTTGGAATTGACAAAGTCGATGGCATTTTGGCAGATTTAGGAGTTTCGTCACATCATTTCGATACAGCCGAACGTGGTTTTTCGTTTCGCTTTGACGAAAAACTGGATATGCGAATGAATCAGGGTCAACGAACTACAGCATCTACAGTTATTAACCAATATACAGAAGAGCAACTTACTACACTTTTTAAAGAATATGGTGAGATTGGAAACAGTAAAAAATTAGCAACTGAAATTATTTCATCAAGAAATGCAAAGCCAATAGAAACAACAGGTGAGTTGAAAGGCTTAGTGGGAAAAGCATTTGGACAGAAAGCGGAAATAAGTCTTTCACCACAAGTATTTCAGGCTTTACGAATTGAGGTAAACAAAGAGCTGAAAGCTTTGGAAGAACTACTGGAAGCAAGCCTTTCGGTATTGAATCCTAATGGACGATTGGTTGTTATCAGCTATCATTCTTTAGAAGATAAAATGGTTAAAAACTTCATGAAATCAGGTAGATTGAATGGCGAAATTAAAAAAGATTTTTTTGGAAATACATCAACACCGTTCGAAATTATTAGCCGAAAGGCAATAATTCCAAATGAAGAAGAACAAAAGGAAAACCCGCGTTCGAGAAGTGCAAAATTACGAATTGCTGAACTTTTATAAAAATAACGATGGCTGAACAAGAAAAAAAGAAAAAGATGAAAATTAAAAACGTATTCGACGGTAGCGTACTGGTTAGTGAGGTAGCTTCGAAACACGTTCCTTTTGTTCTCTATCTTGCTTTTTTGGCCATTTTATACATTGGCAACCGCTTCAGCTCCGAAAGTCTTTTACGAAAGACAAAAGCATTGCAGGATGAAATAAAAGAATTGAATTCAGAATCTATTTCAACATTTTCAGAATTGATGAACAACAGCAAACAATCGACTGTTATTCAAGAACTAAGAAAAAGAGAAATGGGGTTGGACGAATCAACCATTCCTCCAAATATTATTAAAGTAAAACCAGAAGATTACAACGGCTACGAAAAGTAAACAATGGAAAATAAGAGTCAAAAAAATATTATCCGATTCCGTTTTGCACTTGTGTACTCAGGTATGGTTTTTCTTGGACTGATGATTCTTGGTCGCATTATACATTTACAATTTTTTAAATACAAAGAATTAAAAATCAAAGAGATATCTTATTCAAGAAAAGAGGTTTTCCCTGAAGCAAAACGAGGAGATATTTGTTCTCGCGACGGTAGACTTTTAGCTTGCTCTATTCCATACTATGATATTCGCTTTGATGGTGGAAATGAATATATTGACGACAAAGAATTCGCAAAAAAGCTGGACTCTATTGCTACTGGTCTGGAGACTATTTTCGGTGAAAAAACAAAATCGGAATACAAATATATTTTACAAACTGCCCGAAATCAAAACAAACGTTACGTTTTACTTTACAAAAATGCATCATATAACCAACTCAAAAAAGTAAAAGCCTTACCAATATTTAATTTAGGCAAAAACAAGGGTGGTCTTATTGTTGAGCAAATCAACAAACGCATAATGCCATATTCAAATCTTGCATCAAGAACTATTGGATACATGAGCGAGACAGAAACGGGCGATAAATCGGGAACGGTCGGTCTAGAAAAAGCATACGACAAAGAACTTCGCGGAGTAAAAGGATACCAAAAACTACAAAAACTGTCTGGTGATGTTTGGATGCCGATAAACGATGGAACTCAAGTTGAACCCAAAGACGGACTAACAATTGTTAGCACTCTAAACATTGATGTACAAGACGTTGCTCAAACAGCTTTAAAAGCCGCAATTGATTCAAATGGAGCAAATCATGGATGTGCAATTTTGATGGAGGTAGCCACCGGAGAGGTCTTGGCTATTGCAAATGTTGGTAGAGATAAGGATGGGAATTCATTGGCAGAGAACCTCAACTATGCAATTTGTGAAGCAGCCGAACCAGGCTCGACTTTTAAAACAGCATCGTTGATTGTTGGAATGGAAGATGGATACATTGAGCCAACCGACACGGTTGACACCGAAGATGGAACCTGTATGTTTTACAATGCAAAAATGGTTGATTCTCACAAAGGTGGTTGCAGAATGAGCGTACAACGAGCTCTTGAGGTTTCTTCGAATGTTGGAATTTCAAAAATAATAACCAAACATTACCGAGGCAGAGAAAAGGACTTTGTTAGAGGATTGTACAACTTACGACTAAATGTCCCTCTCGGATTAGAAATTAGCGGAGAAGGTCATCCTAAGATTAAAGATCCCGACGACTCATCTTGGTCTGGAGTTTCGCTACCCTGGATGTCAATCGGCTATGAAGTGAATGTTACTCCATTGCAAACATTAACACTTTATAATGCGATAGCCAACGATGGGAAAATGGTAAAACCTCATTTTGTGAAAGAAATAAGAGACAAAGATCGTGTATTGGAAGAAAAAGGAACTGAAGTTCTACAACCATCAATCTGTTCACGAGAAACGCTGGGGAAAATACGAAAAATGCTGGAGGGCGTTGTTTTAGAAGGGACCGCAATGAATATTAAAAACAATATTTACAGTATAGCAGGAAAAACCGGAACTTGCGTTCTAAACTATTGGAATAAAACAGAAGCAAAAAAATATCAAGCTTCATTCGTTGGATATTTTCCAGCCGATAAACCAAAATATTCTTGTATAGTAGTTATAAATAATCCAACAAGAGGCAGTTATTATGGAAATGTTGTGGCTGGAACCATATTCAAGGAAATTGCCGACAAAATTTACTCGACCACACTAGACATTCAACCCGATGTAAAAGAAAAATACAGAACAGTTGCCAAAGATTCTCCAACAGCCATTGATGGATTCAGAGATGATTTGAAAAAATTATATTCAAGTCTGAGTATGAGATTAAATGATAAATCGGGCGACTCTGATTGGGCTATCACAACAAAATCGAATGGACAAACGGTGATGACCTCAAAAGATTTTCTTGCAAAACAAGTTCCAGACGTTACCGGAATGGGAGCTAGAGATGCTGTCTTTTTATTAGAGAACAAGGGTCTACGAGTGATCGTTCAAGGGAAAGGCGTTGTTAAACGACAATCGATTAAGGCGGGTAGCGATTCGGTTAAAGGTAAAGTTATAGTTTTAAATCTGGGATAATCTATGAAGAAACTGACTGACATATTAAACAATATCCCTACAATTAAAACTATAGGGAATACAAATATCGACATATTAAGCATTGAAACTGACTCACGGAAAGTACAATCAGGTTCATTGTTCGTTGCTATTCCCGGAACCAAAGTTGATGGACATTCATTCATAAATGTAACTATTGAAAAAGGAGCAGTAGCAATTATTTGTGAAATAGTACCTGAAGTCATCAACCATACGGTTACCTATATTCAAGTTAAAAATACGCCACTCGAACTAGGAATGATACTCTCAAACTTCTGGAACAATCCTTCTTCGAAAATGACAGTTATTGGTATAACGGGAACCAACGGAAAAACGACAACGGCAACATTACTATACAAACTATTTACAAAACTCGGATATAAATCAGGCTTGCTGTCAACTGTCAAAAACTATATCGGAGATCAAGCAATTGAGGCAACACACACAACACCAGACGCAATACAACTATACTCATTGCTGAATCAAATGATTGCAAATGGTTGCAATTATTGCTTTATGGAAGTAAGTTCTCACGCCATTCACCAAAACAGGATTTCAGGAATCGACTACGCTGGAGCTGTATTTTCAAATATTACTCACGATCATTTGGATTATCACAAAACATTCGATGAATATTTAAAAGTTAAAAAATCGTTTTTCGATTCACTCTCAGCAAATGCCATAGCCATTACCAACTGCGACGACAAGAATGGAATGGTAATGCTTCAAAACACCAAAGCAAAGAAATGTACCTATTCTTGTAAATCGTTTTCTGATTTCAAATGCAGAGTCGTTGAAAAACATTTCGACGGCATGTTACTCGAAATTGACGGAACCGAAGTTTGGGTAAAATTCATTGGCGATTTCAATGCCTATAATCTTTTAGCTGTATATTCGACAGCTATTCTTCTTGGTCAAAAGAAAGAAGAGGTACTTCAAGTAATGAGTACGTTAGTTCCTGTTGATGGTCGTTTTGAATGTTTCCGATCAACAAATGATATTACAACAATTGTTGATTACGCACACACACCCGATGCTCTGGAAAATGTTCTTTCGACAATCCAAAAACTTAATCAGGATAATAAAGGTCAAGTAATATCTGTGGTTGGTGCCGGAGGCGACAGAGACAAAACGAAACGCCCGATTATGGCTAAGATTTGTGCACAAATGAGCGACCGTGTTATAATCACAGCCGACAATCCACGAAGTGAAGAACCTGAACAAATAGCAAAAGAAATGTATGCAGGAGTTGTTGAAGGATTACATTACAAGGTATTGACCATCTTGGACAGAAAAGAAGCTATTAAAACGGCCATAGTAATGGCTCGCCCGGGCGATATTGTCCTGATTGCAGGTAAAGGTCACGAAACCTATCAGGAAATCAAAGGCGTAAAACATCATTTCGATGACAGAGAAATAGTTCAAGAAGTTTATAAATCACTAAATATTAACAAATAACATCTAGCTTATGTTATACTACTTATTTCGCTATTTAGAAACGTTTCATTTCCCCGGAGCAAATATGTTCCACTACATTTCGTTTCGTGCAGCATTATCGTTTGTAACATCATTAATGATCACTGTTGTTTTTGGTGGTGTTGTCATTCGATTTTTACAAAAGAAACAAATTGGGGAAGTAATCCGTGATCTTGGTCTTGAAGGACAAATGGCAAAAAAAGGAACACCAACCATGGGCGGTATTCTTATTTTAGCTTCAATTTTAATCCCTACTCTATTATTTGCACGACTTTCAAGCATTTATATCATATTAATGTTAATCACCACCGTTTGGTTAGGAACTGTCGGATTTATTGATGATTACATCAAAGTATTTAAAAAGAACAAAGAAGGACTTTCGGGCAAATTGAAACTACTTGGACAGATTGGATTGGGACTAATCGTAGGTTTAACATTATACGCAAGTAAAGATGTTGTAATCTACGAAAGAGTATATTCAAAAGTAACAATACGACCATGCGATATTCCAAAAAATACACCGGTTGACTTGACAAGAAATGTTAAAGAAGTAAAATCGACAAAGACAACGATTCCTTTCTTAAAAAATCATGAATTAGATTATGCCAATTTAGTAAAATTTACTGGCGAAAATGCTAAGAAATGGGGCTGGGTGGTATTCGTTTTTGTGGTAATTCTTGTTACAACAGCAGTATCAAATGGTGCAAACATAACTGATGGAATTGATGGGCTAGCGGCCGGAACATCTGCAATTATAGGAGCTACTCTTGGAATCTTTGCTTATGTATCGGGAAACATAATCTACGCTGATTATCTTAAAATAATGTACATTCCGATGTCGGGCGAATTGGTTGTATTTGCGGCGGCATTCATGGGGGCAACAATTGGCTTCCTTTGGTACAACACATATCCAGCTCAAATTTTCATGGGCGATACCGGAAGTTTGGCTATTGGCGGAATCATTGGCGTTTTTGCAATTCTTATTCGTAAAGAACTTTTAATTCCTATTCTTTGTGGGATATTCTTTGTCGAAAATCTGTCGGTAATGATCCAGATTGGATATTTTAAATATACAAGACATAAATATGGAGAGGGACGTCGTGTTTTCAAAATGGCACCACTCCATCATCATTTCCAAAAGTTAGAATTTCCTGAAGCTAAAATTGTTGTTCGATTTTGGCTTGTAGGACTAGCCTTGGCTGTTGCAACAATAATAACATTAAAAATAAGATAGAATAATGGGGCTTACAAAAAAAATAACTGTTCTGGGTGCTGGAGAAAGTGGAGTGGGAACAGCCATTCTTGCTCAAAAACAGGGCTATACTATTTTTGTCTCTGATTATGGATCAATTCAAGATAAGTATAAAGTAATATTAAACGACCATAACATCAATTGGGAAGAAGGTACACATTCTTTAGACCAAATATTGGATTCTGACGAAGTAATGAAAAGCCCGGGAATCCCAGAAAAAGCTCCAATCATCAAAACATTGCACGAAAAGAATATTCCTGTAATATCCGAACTTGAATTTGCAAGTCGCTACACCAATGCAAAACTCATTTGTATCACCGGAAGTAACGGGAAGACAACAACAACAATGCTCACCTACCAATTGTTTAAAAGTGCAGGTCTGAATGTAGGTTTGGGTGGAAATATCGGACAAAGTTTTGCACTTCAGGTTGCAGAACAAAACTTCGATTATTATGTTTTGGAAATAAGCAGTTTTCAGCTCGACAATATGTACAATTTCAAGGCTGATATTGCTATCCTAACCAATATTACACCAGATCATCTGGATCGATATAACTATGAATTTCAAAATTATATTGACTCAAAATTCAGGATTTTGCAAAACATGATAACTGATGGCATTTTTATTTATAATAAAGACTGCCCGGTTACTATGAAAGAAATTGCTAAACGGAAAATAAATTCTCAAGCCATACCCTTCTCCACCAATGAACAATTAACTATTGGCGGATATATTTCAGATGATATTTTACAAGTTGTTCTCAATAATAAAACCACATTCAGCATGGATACAAACAAACTGGTTCTCCGCGGAAAACACAATTATGCCAATACGTTGGCTGCAACAATTTCCGCAAAGTCGTGCGATATTAAAGATCACATAATTCGCGAGAGTTTGTCACTATTTAAAGGTGTTGAGCATCGTTTAGAAGTTATTCCGTTTCAAGTACGAGGAGTAACATTCATCAACGATTCAAAGGCAACAAACGTCAACTCCGTGTGGTATGCTCTCGATAGTATAACTGAACCAATAGTTTGGATCGTTGGTGGTACTGACAAAGGTAACGATTACAATGAACTTGTTGAACTTGTAAAATCCAGAGTAAAAACCATTGTTTGTATGGGAACCGACAATAGTAAAATCATCAATTTCTTTGCAGGAATCGTTCCTGTAATTCACGACACACACTCGATTAAAGATGCCGTAAGAACATCTTATGAATGTGCTGAAAAAGGTGATGTGGTACTCCTTTCACCTGCATGTGCGAGTTTCGATTTGTTTAAAAACTATATGGATCGCGGTATAAAATTTAAAGAAGCTGTTAGAAATTTATAAAAATGTTTGCTTCAATATCAAAATATCTCAAAGGTGACAAGGTAGTCTGGACAATAATGCTGTTTTTGGCATTGTTTTCAATACTGACTGTATATAGTGCCACAGGAACCTTAGCATATAAAATGCAAAATGGTAATACGTCGCATTATGTATTAAAACATGTCATTACCCTATTAATCGGGTTTACACTCACATTTTTAATTCACAAAATTGATTATAATATCTTTTACAAATCGGCAAAAATATTGCTCATAATAACAATTCCGCTACTGCTATTAACTCTTATAATGGGAGTTAGTTTAAATTCCGCAGCACGATGGATTACCATTCCCGGACTTGGATTGACATTCCAATCATCGGATTTTGCAAAATTTTCCTTGATTTTATATGTAGCATATTGGTTGTCAAAGAATCAAGAAAATATTGAAGATTTCAAGAAAGTATTTCTTCCAATCATTTCCGTTGTGGGAATCATTTGCATACTTGTTTTACCAGCCAATTTTTCTACGGCAGCTTTACTATTTGTAGTTTCGGTGGTAATGATGTTTGTTGGACGAATAAGCTTTAAACATTTATCTTTATTGTTTGGAATTTGTGTATTAGCAATTGCATTAATTGCAACATTAATATTCGTTGCTCCCAATGTTTTACCTCGTGGAAAGACATGGAAAACCCGTATTGAATCATTTATGGGTAAAGGTGAAGAAGGCTCAAATTTTCAGGCCGATCAATCAAAAATTGCAATTGCAACAGGAGGCATTATGGGCAAAGGTCCTGGGAACAGTGTTCAACGTAACTTTCTACCTCATCCTTATTCTGATTTTATATATGCCATAATAGTTGAAGAATATGGATTAGTAGGCGGATTTGCAGTTATATTCCTATTTTTAGTATTCTTGTATAGGGCTTATTATTTAGCCAAAAACAGTGATTATAAATTTGCTGTACTTGTGGCAATCGGGCTATCATTCAGCATGGTTTTTCAAGCCATGATAAACATGGCTGTAGCAGTAAATCTTATTCCTGTTACCGGTCAAACACTTCCAATGGTGAGCATGGGTGGTTCGTCCATTTTGTTTACCTGTATTTCATTCGGACTATTCTTGAGTGTATCGCGATGTACGGAACAAGCTAAAGAGACCAATGGAAACAAAACATCGCATGTGAGTAAAACTGAAGTTACAAAAAAAGAACCAGATTCAGACAACCCATTTAGTAAGATAGAAAGATAAACATAAAAAGTAATACCATGAGAGTAATCATAAGCGGCGGTGGCACAGGTGGTCACATATTTCCAGCAATTTCGATCGCAAAAAAGATCGAAAAGATTATGCCTATGGCAGAAATCTTATTTGTTGGTGCAGATGGCAGAATGGAAATGGAAAAAGTTCCGGCAGCTGGATATAAAATTATTGGATTACCTGTAACAGGTATGAAACGGGGCTTCAGCCTGAAAAATATATCAGTATTAATCAAACTCATAAAAAGCCTGAAAATGGCAAAAAAAATCCTCAGCAATTTCAAACCCGATGTGGTTGTAGGTGTTGGTGGATATGCTAGTGGTCCCATTTTATATCAGGCTACAAAAATGGGTATTCCATCCGTCATCCAGGAACAGAACTCATTTGCCGGCATAACAAATAAAATTCTCAGCAAAAAAGTAAACAAAATTTGTGTGGCTTATGATGGAATGGATAAATACTTTCCTGCCGAAAAAATAGTTAAAACAGGAAACCCTATTCGAGATGAAATTATCAAACTTTCACACACTCGTTTGAATGGTATCGAAAAATTTAATCTTAATGCGAATCTAAAAACGGTATTAGTAATTGGAGGTAGCCTAGGAGCTCGTACAATTAATCTGAGCGTCAGCAATAGCTTGAATATGTTAAATCAATACAATATTCAGATTATATGGCAAACAGGCAAAAATTATTATAATACTGCAAAAATGCAATCGCTTGGATATAAAAACGTGCGTGTTCACGAATTTATCTACGACATGGATATAGCTTATGCAACCGCCGATTTAATAATTTCAAGAGCAGGAGCAATAACAATTTCAGAATTATGTCAACTAGGTAAACCTGCGATACTTATTCCATCGCCTAACGTTTCAGAAGATCATCAAACAAAAAATGCAATGGCTCTTGTTCGTCAAGATGCTGCTGTTATGATGACTGATGACGAAGCAATCGGGTCTCTAATGGTTACAGCACTAGACATTTTGACCGACGAAAAAAAAATAGCATTACTCTCCAAAAATATAAAAAAGCTGGCTATACCAAATGCAACAGATTTAATTGCAAAAGAAATTTTATCAATAGTAAAAAAGACTGAATTACATACATCATAGCATGAACGTTAAAGAATTGAAATACGTCTATTTTATTGGAATTGGAGGAATTGGAATGAGTGCCTTGGCTCGTTATTTTAATTTCTATGGCAAACAAGTTGCCGGTTACGACCGCACCACCAGTCCATTAACACAAACACTGACAAATGAAGGAATTTCCATCCATTACACCGATTCTTTACTCGAAATCCCGTCCGATATTCGTTCTTTAGAAAACAAACATCACGTATTGGTTGTATATACTCCGGCTATTCCAAAAGAAAGTGCGGAATTAACCTTTTTTATCAAAAACCAATACACCGTTCTAAAACGATCACAAGTCCTTGGTCTTATTATTAAGGATAAACGCGGAATAGCAATTGCCGGCACTCATGGAAAAACATCGGTAACGACCACAACAGCTCATTTATTAAAACAATCAATAATTGATTGTAGTGCCTTCCTTGGTGGAATATCAAAAAATTACCAAACAAATTTTTTATTCTCCCAAAACAGCGATTATGTAGTTGTTGAAGCAGATGAATACGATCGTTCATTCCATCAACTGTTCCCCGAAATTGCAGTTGTCACCGCCATGGATGCCGATCATTTAGATATTTACGGAACTCATGAGGCTGTGATTGAATCGTTTTATCAATTCATGAAACAAATTACAATTGGTGGCATTTTGATTTTGAAACAAGGATTAAACATTGCACCCATACAAACAACACTTGAAAATCATGCCATCAAAGTTTTTCGCTATTCAATGAATAATCCGGAATCTGATTTTCATGCAATGAATATTCGTAAAACTGAAGGAAGATATATATTCGACATTAAAACCCCCACGGGCATAATCGCCAACATATCATTCAATCTTCCCGGTCCGGTAAATATCGAAAATTCGGTTGCAGCAGTTGCTGTAGCCTATTCTTGTAAGATGCCTCCAGAGCAAATTGCTGCCGGATTGGAAACATTCATGGGAGTAAAACGTCGTTTCGATTATCATGTAAAAACAGATTCTCTTGTTTATATTGATGACTATGCACATCATCCAGAAGAAATAAAAGCTTGCTTGACGGCCGTTCGCGATTTTTATCCGGGCAAGAAAATCACCACGATTTTTCAACCTCATTTGTTTTCTCGCACAAAAGATTTTGCGACTGAGTTTGCTAAAAGTCTTTCTCTTAGCGATGAACTTTTGCTTTTAGATATTTATCCAGCCCGAGAAAAGCCAATTGAAGGTGTAACATCTAAAATTATCTTCGATGATGTAACGTGTAAAGAAAAGACTTTGATTACTAAAAATGAAATACTTAGCACTTTACAAAAAAAAGACATTGAAATACTATTAACCGTCGGAGCCGGCGATGTTGATACCTTTTGTGACAGAATTAAAGAATTAATACTAAATAAAACGAAACACAATATCAGTTAACATCTTGTTAATGAAATTATTTAAAAACATATTATTTGAAATACTCATTGTTCTATATTTAGCAGTGGTTCTTTCTTTTGTTGAAAATCAAAGGCTATCGGTACCTTGTCGCGGAATTGCAGTCGAAATAGACAAAGATCCACCTCACGACTTTATAGATCAAGAAGAAGTTCGAAAAATAATAGCCAATAAAGGTGTCAAGACAAAAGGTGTCAAGCTTGAAAAAATAAATATTTTAAAACTTGAAAAGGCAATAAATCTTAATCCTTCGATAGAACGTAGCGATGTGCATCGAGAAATCAATGGAATACTTTGTGTCACCGTAAAACAACGCAACCCTATTGTCAGAGTGATGAATCTAATGAATATCAGCTATTATATCGACGAAAAAGGAGCAATGATGCCCCTTAGCGATCGTTATGCCGCTCGCGTACCAATCGCAAACGGATTTATCATGAACCCATACATATCACATTATTACAGAGATGTCACAAAAATAACCCCCGGAGATACTATTAACAAAGCTGTTTTGCGCGACATTTATTTGCTTACAAAATACATTGATGGAAACGAATTCTTAAAAGCTCTTGTTGAGCAAATTTATATTACAGAAGATTATGATTTCGTGTTGGTTCCCAAAATAGGACCATCGACCATTATATTGGGATCGATCGAGAATTATGAAGAGAAATGCAAAAAAATATGGGTAATGTATAAAGAAGCTTTACCTCTAACAGGCTGGAATACATATTCCTGTATCGATTTGCAATTTAAAGATCAAGTAGTGTGTACAAAAAAATAAAAACATATAACTATGGAAAATAAATACATAGCAGCTATTGACATAGGAACAACAAAGATTGCCTGTCTGATCGCGAAAGTAAACGAGAGCGAAAAGTGTGAACTAATGGGTATGGGTGTTTCGGAATCGAACGGTGTGTGGTGTGGACAAGTGCTAAACATTGGTTTGACGGTAAAATCTATCGAAGAAGCATTAGCAAAAGCAGAAGAGCAGGCTGGTGTGAAAGTAAACAAAGTAAGCGTTGGTATTGCAGGGAAAAATATTCGTTGCACTCAAAATCGTGGCTTTGTAAACAAAGACTCGAACGATTCGGAATTTAGCCACAACGACATCGAGCAACTCATAAAGGATCAGTTCAAAACAATGATTCAACCCGGAGAGGAAATTATCCACGTATTGCCTCAAGATTATTATATAGACAAAACCTATCCAACAGACAATCCGGTTGGAATGATTGGCAAAATGCTGGAAGCCAATTTCCATTTGGTAATTTGTAAAAAGGATTCCATCAACAATATCAAGAAATGTATTGAACGAGTAAATTTGGAAACAGAAATTATTGTTTTGGAGCCACTCGCCTCATCAGATGCCGTTCTCTATGAAGATGAAAAGGAAACCGGAGTAATTCTTATCGACATAGGTGGTGGCACAACCGATATTGCTATATATAACAACAAAATGATCATCCATACCGCTGTAATTCCATTTGGAGGAAATGTTATTACAAACGATATCAAAACAGAATGTGGCATTTTGGAGCGTCATGCTGAAAGTTTAAAGAAACAATTTGGTGAAGCTATTGCAGACTATGCCGACAGTAAAAAGCTGATAGCTGTTCCCGGCCCCAAAGGTCGTGAGCCAAAAGAAATTGGTGTAAATTTCCTTGCACATCTTATACAATCGAGGATGGAAGAAATAATCGATGGTATTTTGTATGAAATTGAGATTGCAGGAGTTGTTGGTAAAAAAGGTTTTGGAATAGTCCTTACCGGAGGAGGTTCTCAACTTAAAAACCTTCAACAACTTGTTGCCTTCAAATCGGGCATGGATGTACGTATGGGTTATCCAAATGAATATATAGAAGATAACGGCATTAAAAACATAAACAACCCTATGTATTCAACGGCCGTAGGTTTATTAATGAAAAGCATTGAAATACAAAACAATGAACAAACCAAACAAGCCAAAAAGGTTGAGAACAAAACACTCGCTGATTTAAAGACCGGAGTTTTTGGAACACCTGTAACTGAAAAGCTTGAAATGAGCCGTGTTTTCGAAGATGAATTTCCAACGACAAAGAAACAAAGTAAACAAGCGAAGGAAGTAAAAGAAAATAAAAAAGAAGAAAAGCCTAAAAAAGTAAAAACAAGTTTTATACAATCATACATCCTCAATTTATTTGATGGTGAAGACAATAAATTTGAATCATAAGAATTTTAACCTATAAAAAACCAAAGCCATGAAAGAAGATATCATGAAATTCGATTTAACTTCAACCCGTCCGGCATCAATAAAAGTAATCGGTGTTGGTGGCGGTGGCGGAAATGCCGTTAACCACATGTTCGAACAAGGAATTAAAGATGTCGATTTTATTTTATGCAACACCGACTCGCAAGCACTTGCTGCAAGTGCTGTTCCGGTAAAAATTCAATTAGGCGAATCAAAAACTCAAGGTCGTGGTGCAGGCAATAATCCCGAAAGAGGTAAAGAAGCTGCCGAAGAAAACTCTCACGATGTTGAAACAATCTTAGCAGACAACACTCAAATGGTGTTTATTACTGCAGGAATGGGTGGTGGAACCGGAACCGGAGCAGCTCCAATCATTGCAAAGATAGCTCGCGAATTAGAAATTTTAACCGTAGGTGTTGTTTCTATACCATTTCGGTTCGAAGGTCCTAAACGTGTAAATCAGGCGATAAAAGGAATTGAAGAATTACGTCAGCATGTCGATTCGTTGCTTATCATCAATAATGAAAAGATTCGCGAGATATATGGTAACCTTGAACTAGATGAAGCTTTTGCAAAAGCTGATGACGTATTATCTGTTGCTGTTAAAGGAATTGCTGAAATTATCACAGTACATGGAATGATAAACGTTGACTTTGCCGATGTTCAAACAGTTATGGCAAACAGCGGTGTTGCTATAATGGGTTCAGGAAGAGCAAGTGGTGAAAACCGTGCCCGTCTGGCAATTGAAGAAGCATTAACTTCGCCATTATTAAACAATGCTAATATTCGTGGAACTCAAAATATACTTCTAAACATCACAAGTGGAAGCAAACGTGTTAAAATGGACGAAGTTTCTGAAATTACCGATTACATCCGCGAAGAAGTTGGATACGATGTCGATACTATTTGGGGGTATGCTCAAGACGAAACACTTGAAGATAACATCAATGTTACCATTATTGCAACTGGGTTTGAAATAAATGCATTACCGGAATTATCGTCGCTAAAACAACCATTAAACACAAGAACCACAGCGACAAAAGAGAAACAAACGATCACTCATGCTGAAGAAAAAACAATTGTTTCACTTGAAACCGATTCGATAAAGAAAGATCTTTTCGATTCAGTTGTCGACAATATTTTTAATACAATTCCTGATGACATTTTTGAAGTAAAAAACTTTGAAAGTGAATTTACTGTTCAAAAACCAGCATTTGAGCCAAACTACGGATTCACTACAAAAAAATCGGAATCAAATCTTTTCCAACAAAAATTAGATTTCAACAATGAAGAATCCGAGGCAAAACAAGGTTATAAAGCATTTAGTTACCAAGATGTAAAACAACTTGACGACATTACAGATTACGAAAACGTATCAGCGTTCAAACGTCGTGGTGGCGTTACTAATATTCCGGAAAATGGTTTTGAAGCTGCATCAAACATTTCGCGGTTCACTCTTTCTGATACCAAAGATGGCATTAGAATAAAAGAAAAGAATTCTTTTATACACGATAACGTTGACTAATTCGATTAAAGGAAGAACTTTGAAAATATTCAAAGTTCTTCCTTTTGAAATTTAATCTTTTAATGCTTTTACCATGTTTAACACTGCTATAACAATCAAAAAACAAAGCTTCCCAACCGGGTTTGGTAGCGAATACTACCACAAGTCTCTGATAGTTAAAAACAGTATGATTATCAGCGGAGAAAAAGCTTTAGTTGCAACAAGCAACATTCCTAAAGACATTATTTTGTTCTACTACAAAGCCTGCTGTAGTACAATCAGAACCCGTACGTCGATACAAGTGGGACCGAATAATCATATCGAAGCCGGAATGATCGGTTCAAATATCAACCACTCATGTATGCCCAACAGCAGAGTTCGGACATCGTACGACAGTGATCGCAACGAAGGAGTCGTTGCATTCTTTTCCATTAAAGATATTATAAAAGGAGAAGAAATTACCTTCGACTATGCAACAACAGAAACAGATCTTACTCCTGAATTAGAAAAGACAGTATGCCTTTGCAAGACATGCAATTGCCGAGGACATATATACTCATACACAAAATTACCTTACATTTTCAAAGAAAGACTGGAAAGTCAGGGGTTGTTGGCAGAACATATTCTGGAACTCAAATAATGTATTACAAAATAAAAAAGCCCTTTCGGGCTTTTTTTATTTCTTTGAATATTCTAATGCTGCATTTATAAAAGCAACGAAAAGCGGATGTGGATTCATTACAGTACTTCGATATTCAGGATGAAACTGGACACCAACAAACCAAGGATGATTCGGTATTTCAATAATTTCGACTAATTGCGTCTCGGGATTTATTCCGGTTGCTATCATTCCTGCTCCTTCATATTGTTTCATATAAGAATTATTGAACTCATAACGATGTCGATGACGTTCAACAATCTTGCTTTCTTTGTAGGCTGCAAATGCTTTTGATGCCTTATGTAAAGAACAGGGATATGCTCCTAAACGCATAGTTCCTCCCTTATCGGTAACATTCTTTTGTTCTTCCATTATATCAATAACCGGATGCGGTGTACTTTCGTGCATTTCGCGTGAATGAGCATCAACAAGCCCAAGAACATTGCGTCCAAACTCTATGACGGCACATTGCATTCCCAAACAAATGCCAAAGAATGGTATCTTGTTTTCGCGAGCATATTTTACTGCTAATAGTTTTCCATCAATCCCCCGATGTCCAAAACCGGGAGCTACAAGAATACCTTTACAGTCTTTTAATAGTTCGGCGATATTTTCTACTGAAAGATTTTCAGATTGAATTCGTTTAATCTCAACTTTTGTTTCATGAACAGTTCCGGCATGAATAAAAGATTCGACAATCGATTTGTATGAATCATTCAATTCAACATATTTACCAACTAATGCAATCTTTACTGTTTGCTTTGGATTTTTAATTTTATTTACAAATTCACGCCATTGATTCATTTGTGGATTAGCTCCGACTTCCATTCCATATTTCTTAAGAATGGTGACGTCAAGTTTTTCCTCCTGCATCATCAGTGGAACTTCATAAATAGTCGATACATCAATTGATTGAACGACACAATCATTTGGCACATTGCAAAATAGACCAACTTTCTTTCTAATTTCGGGACCTAATTGTTTTTCGGTTCTGAGTACAAGAATATCTGGTTGAATTCCGGCTTCAAGCAATTGCTTTACCGAATGTTGGGTTGGTTTGGTTTTAAGTTCTCCGGCAGCTGCAAGATATGGCACCAATGTCAGATGCACAAACAAACAGCGTCCTTCTAATTCCCATTTCAACTGACGAGCCGATTCAATATATGGCAACGATTCAATATCACCAACCGTTCCGCCGATTTCGGTGATAACGAAATCAAGGGTATTTTTAGTGCTTACTAATTTTATGCGACGTTTTATTTCGTCGGTGATATGAGGAATAATCTGAACTGTCTTTCCCAAATAATCGCCTTTGCGTTCTTTTTCAATCACCGTTTTATAAATTCGTCCGGTTGTAACATTATTGGCTTGTGAAGTCTCGACATTTAAAAAACGTTCGTAATGTCCTAAGTCAAGATCAGTTTCGGCACCATCACGTGTAACATAGCACTCGCCATGCTCATAGGGATTCATGGTTCCCGGATCAACATTCAAATAAGGATCGAGTTTTTGAATAGTTACGGAATAACCTCTCGATTGCAATAATTTTCCTATAGAAGCAGATATAATTCCTTTCCCTAAAGAAGAGGCAACCCCTCCTGTCACGAATATAAATTTAGTTTGATGCAAAGCTTTATTTTTAAATTACAAAATACGCAACAAAGGTATCACTTTTATAAACATGGTGACTTCTTGTTTTAATATTTTGAAGGATAAAATTATTTGTATTTTTATCAATGGTAAGACTCTTTTACCAAAGGAAATTGGTATCTTTGATGGTCTTTCAAATAACCTTGGATATCATTCTTAAAAAAACATATTCGGATGAAAACAATACAATTTGGACTAATCGGTTTATTCCTTCTATTTGGTGGAAGTTCACAAGCTCAGGAACTAAAATACGGGGCTGAAATTGGTGTCGATATATCAAAACCTCAATTTTCTGACTATTCCACATCAAAAGGTTGTTATTGCGGAACGTGGGCTAATAGTGATTATTATGCAATGCCTTCGGCAAATATTAATGGTTACATTGAATTAAAGGTTAATAATCTTTGGGGTATTTCTTCTGAACCAGGGTTTATTGTAAAAGATGGATATCTAAGCCCTACATACCCCCAAAAAAAGAGCGAAAAGATGTATGTCTATAATAATTATATTCAGATACCTGTTCTCTTAAATTTTTATATAAAAGACAAGCTATTTTTTTCAATAGGTCCAGAACTTGCTTTTTTCACAAACAGCGTAATACATAAACAAAGCAATGAAATATTTGGATATCCTTATGGTATTAATACGTTCGAAGTTTCCGGATTGATTGGAGCTGGATATTCCATCAATGACCATATTGATTTGGGATTACGATATAGTCATGGATTAACAGACATTATTCAATCACCACCCAAAATTCAATATGGTAATTTATATAACCAGTATTTACAATTATTTGTTCGATACAAAAAATAGTCGATACCTAATTAAACAATAAATCGTTTACAACTTAATTTTCCGCGACAAATAGATTATCAGAACTAACACACCGACAATCAGGACCGGCCAGGTTGCATACCACAATAGTGATGTTATATATATCATAATCTGTTCGTTTGTTTAATATAAATGATCTTCGTTTTTCAATTCATCGGTAGAAAGTTGTTTTTTATTCATCGATTTCCAGACATAAACGATGTATGCCAGAACAAATGGTACAAACAACGACACATAACTCATTGCCGTGAGAGTATAATGGCTCGACGAGCTATTATAAATGGTTAATGAATTTTGCAGGTTGTAGGTCGATGGATAATATGCCGTACCATTGAAACCTACCAACAGAAACAAGGACATAGCAAACGAAACACTTGATAATCCGGTAATCCAAAATGCCATGGCTTTATTCTTGAAGACGGAAATATAAATGCCTGAAATTATTCCGACCAATCCGATTACAAAAAGGATTAAAATAACAGGTTCGTGAATCAGATTTATGAAATATTTATACTGAACCATAGATACTAATCCTTGCCCATCAACAGAAAAACCTTTTTTACAAACAATGAGAACGACAAAAACAACGGCAAGTAAAAGGAAGGGAATAGCTTCACGTTTTATCTGGCGTTTTGCTCTATATTGAATCACTTCGTTATCGATTGAATTTATTAAATACATCGCTCCAAGCTGACGCGATAGCAGCAGGATGGTTACTCCAAGCGTAACATTTGTCGCATTAAGCAAAGCTTCGAGACCATGACCGGGATGCTTCCATTCCGAAAAATTCATATCGTTTACACTAAATGCTGAACCGGTAAAAAATGTGGCAACTGCTGTACCTAGAACAAGAGGGGCAACAATACCATTGGTTATAAGGAAACCTTCGTACACAGCCGAGCCAAGCAAATTACCGGGCTTTGAACGAAATTCGAACGACACTGCCTGAACTACAAAACTAAATAGCAACAGCATCCACACCCAATATGCTCCACCAAAACTTGTGGAATAGAACAATGGAAATGATGCAAAAAAAGCTCCTCCAAAGGTTACCAATGTTGTAAAAGTAAATTCCCATTTCGTTCCAATGGCATTTATAACCAGCACCTTTTCATCTTGGGTTTTCGAAACCGTCCGCAATAGCGACTGTCCTCCCTGCACAAACAGAAGGAATACTAAAATGGAACCTAAGAGCGAAATAATTATCCACCAATAAGCCTGTAATGTTTCAATTGATAAATTCTCAAACATGTGAACCTCCTTCCTGACCTTTTTTAATTTGCTTTAATAATATTCTTATTTCGGCTATGAGCAATAACGAAAACAATCCCAAAAACAGATAAAAGGTTGTTTGAACCATGGTACCTGAAATTTGCGATGTCGAATAGTTTGTTGTTAAAACGCCCTGTATAGTCCATGGCTGTCGACCGACTTCGGCAACCAGCCAGCCAAGTTCAGAAGCAACGTAGCCTAATGGTATTGACCAAAGCATTACGTACTGCAACCATTTCTTCGATTCCAGCTGATTCTTTATACTAAAAAAGAGAAGCACTGCGAACAAGGCTATAAAATAGCATCCCAGACCAACCATTATCCTAAAGCTATAGAAGACCGGTGAAATGGGAGGAATAGATTCGTCGGTGGTTCTCAACAACCCATAACCCATATATTTCCCATTCTGTTCTATAACGGCAAGCGACTGGATCTGCCTGTCGATATCATGTTCTTTTGTTGCATTCTTATAATCGTGTAAAGCTGAAAGAGCAACCCTGCCCTTTTCCATCTTTGCCGTAATTGGTTCTATTCCTTCTTTTTTATTTCCATTAATCAAATCGGCAATTCCGGGGACAAACGAATCTGACTTATTGAATGCCAGCACTGACAGCAGATTGGGAACTGCTATTTGAAAATAATAAGGTTTCTGGGTATCATCATATCTTTTCGACACATTTGGAGCTCCTATAATAACCAGTTCAGCATTACGCGAACCGTTATACAATCCTTCCATTGCAGCCAGTTTCATCGGTTGACTTACAGCAATTGTCTTTGCAGAACTATCGCCCGACGATCCTGTATATAAAGCCGAAGCCAATCCAAAAACAGATGCAACCAGAATACTCCGTTTTGCGAGAACAATCTCCCGTTTTTTTAACAGATACCAAGCCGATACACCAACAACAAATAATGAAGCAACCACATAACTGCTTGTCACCGTGTGCAGAAATTTGTGAACAGCCATTGGATTAAATAACACTGCCCAGAAACTCAACATCTCATTACGGGCGGTATCAGGATTGAAATGCATTCCCACCGGATTTTGCATCCAGCCGTTTGCTACGAGAATCCATAATGCCGAGAGATTTGAACCAAACGCCACGAGCCACGACGATGTTAAATGAAATCCCCTACTTACCTTATTCCATCCGAAAAACATTACAGCTATAAACGTTGATTCCAAGAAGAAAGCCAGAATACCTTCAACGGCAAGCGGAGCTCCGAAGATATCGCCCACCAGCCACGAATAATGAGACCAGTTGGTTCCAAACTCAAATTCCAAAATGATTCCGGTTGCTACGCCTATGGCAAAGTTGATTCCAAAGAGTTTCATCCAGAATTTTGTAATTTTCAACCATTCTTTATCGCCCGAACGAAAATACAAGGTTTCGAACATGGCGATAAGAAAAGAAAGCCCAAGCGTTAATGGCACAAAAATCCAATGATAGATTGCCGTCAAAGCAAACTGTGCCCTCGACCAATCGACAAGTGATACGTCAATATGCTCCATACATTATTTAGTTAAATGTTCAATTACATAATTGCTTCGCTCTTTATCCGACTTAAATTTTGTTTTCAGAAAATCGGGAAAGAAAAAAAGTTTAAGCACAAGAAACATGATACAAAGTTTTATGATGATTATAGCCCAAAGAATCTTGCCATCTTTCGACAAATGGCGAAAGCCATCATGATATATTGAAAAAAATATTCGCATCAACAACTCTTTAGTCAAATATAAAACTTTATTTACAGAAACAACAGATTTGTATCAGATTTCATCGAAATAATTCATCATTTGTCAACAAAAAAATTGGCGACAGTAACCCATATTTCGGTCAGAGCTGACAAATCCTTTTACATCGTTATCAGACTTTCTTCTCCCGATTGCTGACCTCGTTATTGCGTTACATATTTTATGCCGTAGTGTTGTCTTGTCCGTCCGTAGTGTTGACTTATTCATTCGTAGTGTTGCTCTTTGGATCATTAGTGTTCCTTAACTGATTCGTAGTGTTGCTTGTCTGGTCAGCTGGGTTGCATGTTTGGTCCGTAGTGTTGCATTATTGATTGTCGGTGTTGCATATTTTACCCTCCGGGTTGCATTATTTACTTTCTTGGTTGTCATTTGCAACTTCTTGGTTGCATATTTGGTTCGTAGTGTTGGTTATTTCATCGGTAGTGTTGCTTTTGGGTTCAGTGGTATCGGTTGTTTTATAAATCGTACCTCAAAGTTTATTCGTCGTGTTGCATAGTTGGTTCACGGGGTTGTTTATTTGGTTCGTCGTCTCCGTCATTTCATCGGTAGTGTTGTTTTTTTGTCCGGTAGTGTTGCTTGTCCGGTCAGTTTGGTTGTATTATTGAATCATCACCAACCTTCGCAAACAATGTCATTTCACTTCATGATGCTTCAAGAGGCTGTCTGTAAATTCAAAATTTAAGACAGCCTCTTTATCGTTTTTATGTTTCGGAAAAACGTTATGCTTTATTTCGATATGCTTTTACGGTAAGCGGAGCGAAAATACAAAGAATAACGAGTCCTCCTATTACCGATATCCAGAAATCCTGAGTGATCAGACCATGATTAATTATTTCACGAATAGCAGTAACTAAATGAGAAACAGGATTTACCTTGGCAAACCATTTAAGAACGGAAGGTAATGTTTCAATGGGAACATAGGCATTCGATAAAAATGTTAACGGGAATAGTATCATCATTGAAATACCCTGAACACCAGCTGCACTTCGCCCTACTACACCAGCAAGGGCAAATATCCAACTTACGCACCATGCAAATGCGATGACCAGAACGCTCACTAAAAGAATACCAAGGAAACCGGTTTCGGGTCTGTATCCCATTATGTATCCGGTAGCAAAAGTGAGAATAGTAACCAGGGCATAACGAATTGTATCGGCAAGTAAAGCTCCAGCCAAAGGTGCTATGCGTGCAATAGGCATTGATTTGAATCGATCGAAGACACCTTTTTCCATATCTTCACGAAGTTGAACACCTATAGTTATAGCTCCCGTCAGTATGGATTGTACCAATATTCCCGGAATTAACAAGGGGAGATAATTATGTACGGTTCCCGAAATAGCACCACCGAAAAGGTATCCAAACATCAGTGTGAATAATATGGGTTGAAGAGTTACATCTATTAATTGTTCGGGGGTGCGACGCACTTTCAATAGTCCCCGATATGCCATGATTAATGATTGGCGAAGTGTTCGACTAAATCCTATTTGATTTAGAAGTACAGATTGTGATTTATCGATTGTCTGGTTCATCTGTTTCTGTTTTTAATTATCTGTTGGAATTGCCATATAGTCATTATCCGTTCGTTACGAATTTCGTTCCATGGCTAATAATTTAATTATTGTTTATTGAAATTGAGTATTTGTTTTCCACGTCATTCTTGTCTGTTTCGTGTCCGGTAATTGCCAGAAACACTTCGTCCAATGTAGGATTCTTAACACTTACTTCGGAAAGTTGAATATTTCTATTCCGTAGAGATAACAACACATCGGTAATAAGTTCGGGATCTGACAAGGGAGCGGTTAAAATACCTTCACTTGAAATATGCCCTTCGACAAGCAGTAAGGATTGAATAATCTGTTTCGCCTTCTCATATTCAGTTTTATTGTTCAGTTTTAATTCAAGAGTAGCCGTACCAACTGAAGCTTTTAGTTGAGAAGGTGTTCCGTCGGCAATAACTTTACCACGATCGATTACGGCAACATGATCGGCCAGTTGATCGGCCTCATCAAGATATTGAGTAGTGAGAATCACCGTAGAACCGTCGGAAACCAGACTGCGAATGGTATTCCACATCTGTATTCTGGTTCTTGGATCCAATCCGGTGGTTGGTTCGTCTAAAAAAATTAACGGTGGTTTCGAAATAAGACTAGCAGCCAGATCAAGCCGACGACGCATTCCTCCGGAGAATTTAGCCAACGGTCTTGTTGCTGCTTCCAATAAGCCAAATTCTTCTAACAGTTCGGCTGTTTTTCTTCGAGCATCATGTCTACTTAACCCCAGTAATCTGGAAAATATATATAAATTTTCATTAGCCGATAATTTTTCGTCAACCGAAGCATACTGACCTGTAAGACCTATTAATTGTCTTACGATTTGCCCTTCCTTAACGATATCGTGACCAAAAATTTTTGCAGACCCTTTATCAGGTTTCATCAAAGTAGACAGTATACGAATAGCCGTTGTTTTGCCTGCTCCATTAGGACCCAACACTCCGTAAATTGTACCTGTTGGTATTTTTAAATCAATACCGTCTACCGCACGATTATCACCAAAGTGTTTCACCAAGCCACTTACTTCAACAGCCATTGTAGGATTGTTTGTATTGATTAGTTTTTGATGCATATATTACATATTTAGGTTATTACTAATTTTCGGAACAAAGGTCGATACTTATAACCTGCCTAATAATACTTAATCGATAAACATTATGATATAGTCGGTAAATAGGGAATAGAATGTTTTTTATCTATTGTTTTTTCACCGATACTTACACCACTATTATAGTGCATCAAACAGATGTTGAGAAAGGATCTTAATCAGTTGGTAATTCGGGGAGGATACCTTTGTTTCTAAAAATAGGAAGGATATGTTTCCTGAGCTTTTTGAGATTTACCCACAACCACACACCTGTCAAAATGGTGATGATTCCTGAAAGGAGTAAAGTGTAAGGAATTCCTATACCACTTGCCAATGTACCGGCAAGAAGACTGCCTATGGGACTGGTTCCCATGAGAGCCATTGCGTAAAAACTCATCACACGTCCACGCTTGTTTTCTTCTGCAATGGTCTGCAACATGGTGTTTATTGCCGACAGCGAAAGAATCATTGAAAAGCCACCAAAGGAAAATACGATAAGAGAAAACCACATTTTATCGGAAAAAGAAGATACCAATATGGCAATGCCCAAAACAATGATATTTCCGGCAATAATTCTACCTAATCCAAGTACCGTTTTGCGTGATGCCATATATATTGCACCAAATAAAGCACCGGCTCCCATTGCCGACATAAGATATCCCAACGTATCGGAACTGCCATGCAACAGTTCTTTGGCGTAGGCCGGTAAAACAACAACAAACGAAAATCCTATCAGGCTGAGAATTGCCAATATAATAATTAATGTTCGTATAGGCATTGACTGGAATGTGTAATGGAATCCTTCGCTAAAACTCTTTTTAAAGTTATCGCGATGGAGCGTTACTTCTTTAACCGGAATTTTTATCTGCAACAAAGCAATAATAACAGCAACAAAACTAATAGTATTCAGTAAGAAACAGATTCCCTCGCCCACTACGGCAATTGCAACACCGGCAATTGCTGGTCCCACCAGACGACCAGCATTAAAGATAGCAGAATTCAAAGCTATAGCATTTCCCAAATCTTTAGGATCATCAATCAGATCAATAACCAGCGATTGCCTTGCAGGTGCATCAAAAGCGGTAATAACACCAAAGACAATGCTTAATGCTATAATCTGCCACACATCAATATGATTGAACAATACAAGGAGTGCTATGGTCAAAGCCTGCAACATAAAAAGCACCTGAGTAAGGGTCATAATCTTAAGCCGGTTATACCGGTCTGTAATCACACCTGTAAATGGAGAAAGAAAAAAAGTTGGGATCTGACTGGTAAAACCAACAAGTCCAAGAAGGAAAACCGATCCCGTAAGCCGATATACAAGCCAGCTAAGAGCAACATTCTGCATCCATGTTCCGACAATCGAAATTCCCTGCCCTACAAAGTATATCCGGTAGTTACGCGAACGAAGTGATGAAAAGATACCCGTTATCACTTTAAAATCTTTCGGAAGGAAACTGCTGAATATCATAATTATTAATGTGACATATAAGACAAAAGAATGAGTGTCCGCACTTTTCGTCAACAGGACTATTATCCTTTGTAATCATAAAGGAATCTTAAGCACAAAAGTCGACATTATTTTCCATTTCAACGAAAGTCGCAATCCATTTTTGTACACCGTTTTTTTAAGCATAAAAACTTCACAAAACATTCTTTTGTCTATCTCATAAATTTTACATAAATTACAAATGAATTTTAAAAGTAGGTAACTCTATACAAATCACTAAATATTAAGGACATTATGGAAGCTAAAATGGAAACCGCCCTCGTCGGGCACGTGAAAGAGGAGTTTTACTCTTCGCACTTATATTTATCGATGTCATCGTGGGCCGATGCTAATGGATTTAAAGGAGCAGCCAACTGGTTGCGGATACAGTTTCAGGAAGAACAAGCTCACGCCCTTCGCTTTTTCGATTATTTGAAAGATCGCGGGATAAAGATAGCTATGCCGGCTATTGCCCAACCACCAAGTCAATGGACGGATTTAATGGATTTATTCCAAGAAGTGAAAAAACACGAACAACAAGTAACAAAACTCATTAACGATTTATACACCATTTCGGTCGAAGGGAAAGATCATGCAGCAAGTGCATTCCTACACTGGTTTGTGAACGAACAAGTAGAAGAAGAGAAAAATGCACAGGATATTATCGACCAATTAAGAATAATCGGAGGTAATGGTTCTGGCTTGTATATGCTTGACAAAGAACTTGCGACCAGAGTTTTTATAGCACCGACATTTGGAATAACTGCATAAATATTTTTAAAATAATAAAATAAAATTGTAAGGAATACGCTCATTATTCATACTAAATAAATATAATAATTAATAAACCTAGAAATTATGAAAAAGTACGTTTGCGAACCATGTGGTTACATTTATGATCCTAAAGTAGGCGACCCTGATGGAGACATAGCTCCAGGAACACCATTCGAAAGTATCCCCGACGATTGGACTTGTCCGGTATGTGGTGTTGGTAAAAGCGATTTTGTAGCATTAGAAGAATAAGTTTAAACAAAAAAATTACGACAATGATTGAGAAAAATAAAGTTTACAAATGTGCTAAATGCGGGAACGTGGTTGAAGTATTACACGTCGGCGGAGGCACTTTATCTTGTTGCGGAGAATCAATGCAAGAATTAAAAGAAAATACGGTTGATGCTTCGAAAGAAAAGCACATACCTGTAGTAACAGCAATTGCCGGAGGTTATAAAGTGGTTGTTGGCAGTATCGAACATCCAATGGAGGCAACTCATTACATCGAATTTATCGAACTTGTAACCCCAAATGGAGTTCTTCGCAAAAACCTAAATCCGGGAGACAAACCTGAAGCAATTTTCATAACAGAAGAAAAAGAAGTGTATGCCCGAGAATTCTGCAACTTACACGGTCTTTGGAAAGCTTAGTTTATATTTTACTATCACTATAAAAGGTGACTCATTTTGGGTCACCTTTTTTGTTTAACAGTATTAGAGACAAATAGTATATTTTGGACTTCTGTATTACATTAATCATAACTTGACCACCTATCCATATTTATTTTCGTAAATTTGCACCCTTAATTAAAAGAAAAAATTAGAATGTTAAAAAAGACAAAAATTGTAGCTACAATATCAGACAAAAACTGTAGCGTTGATTTTATTAAAAAGCTATACGAAGAAGGGATGAATGTGGTAAGATTGAACACAGCCCATCAATCATTTGAAGACGCATTAAAAGTAATAAACATCGTACGTCAAGTTTCAGATAAAATAGGCTTACTACTCGACACCAAAGGACCCGAAATACGAATTACAGCAGTAAATACATCATTCGACGTAAAAAGAGGCGATACCTTGATATTCAAAGGAGGTCCCGAAGAAATAACAACAAGAGATTGTGTTTATGTAAACTATGCCGGTTTTGTTACTGATGTACCTGCAAATTGCAATATACTTATTGACGATGGTTCGCTCGAACTTCATGTTTCAGAAAAGCATTCCGACAGACTTGTGTGTACAGTACAAAACGACGGAAAGATTGAAGGACGTAAAAGTATTAATGTCCCCGGTGTAAGTTTTAAACTACCATCACTAAGTAAAAAAGACATTGATTATGTAAACTTTGCAATAGAACACGGAATCGACTTCATAGCACACTCGTTTGTTCGTAACAAAGAAGATGTCAAAGCCATAAAAGATATTCTTGAAAGTAAAAATAGCGACATACAAATTATTGCAAAAATAGAAAATCAGGAAGGAGTAGACAACATCGACGAAATTCTCGAAGCTTCTTATGGGATAATGGTTGCCCGAGGTGATCTGGCAATAGAAATACCATTTGAGAAAATACCTGTTGTCCAAAAAATGATAATAAACAAATGCATCGAAAAACGGAAACCGGTGATTATAGCAACTCAAATGTTGCATACAATGATTACAAATCCCCGCCCGACACGTGCAGAAGTTACCGATGTGGCAAATGCTATATATAGCTTGACCGATGCCGTTATGTTAAGTGGCGAAACAGCTTACGGAGCCTACCCCATTGAAGCCGTAAAAACAATGACAAAGATTATTTGCGAGATAGAACATACCCGTAAAGATATCCATGAAATGCCAACGGTTATTTTAACAAATAAACGTTCGGCTTATCTCACAAAAATGGCTGTTGAAGTCGCCAATAACCTTAACACAAAAGCAATTATAGTAGATACCAGTTCAGGACGCTCGGTCAGAAACATGGCTGGGTTTCGTGGCAGACGCCCAATCCTGGCTTTCTGTTCACAAAAGCCTATTGTTCGACAATTGTCACTATCGTTTGGCGTATTTGCCGAATATATGGAACAACAAGTCAGAAGTCACAAATTTGTTCATTTGGTATGTAAATCATTAATAGAACAGGGACGTTTCAGCCCTGACGACACGGTTGTTGTCAGTGCCGGAAATTATGGTCCAAAATACAGCAAGGCATTTATTGAAGTCGGTTCATTCCGCGAATTAGCCGACGATTCGGATTAGAAAAAAAGAGAATAAAAAAAAGAGTGACTGTCAATCGACAGTCACTCTTTTTTTATGCAATAATTACAAATATCCTAGAAATAGAAATTCAAATTTAGATTACCACCAATATTAGATAGTCCAATATTAAATGAATGATCTCTTTTTGAGTTAATCGTTTCTGATTTTATTTCATTCAATACCGTGTTGTAATATTCCCAAGTGGTTGACTGTTTTCCAATGGTTTGATATTGCAGTCCCCAATAGAACTCACCACCAATAGACATCTTTTTTGCAAAGAAATACTCAAGACCAACTAAAGCTCTTGCACCAACACTAAAGGTATTTGATGTATGTTCAGATGTTAATCTGTAGCCCCACGAAGGTTTAGGAATGCTGGTCGATTGACTAAAAGTTGTTCCTTGAGAACTTGTAGGTGCTTCATTAGCTTGAGAAAATTTGTTGCCATAGTCATAATCATAGTTTGAACGACCAATATTTCCAAAATATAATTCTGCACCATAAATACCTTGCAAACGTTTGTAACCACGTCTTTTCTCAATTCCTGCACCAATAGTATACCCCGAAGTTGAGACTTTTGCTTTATCATTAACATAAGCGTCTGGATCAAGATTTGTGTCATCATGGACAAGGTAATTAGTTGTGCTATTGTTATAATAGATGCTGGCTCCAAGTCTTAAAGCTACATCATCAGACAAAAAATATTTTCCGGCAATAACAGTCATAGGATAATTCTTATTTGCATAATTAAACATTGCCGAATTTGCATTTGTAGCATTTTTGCCAAAGAAATTACCAATATAATTAAGAGTTGTTCCTGCACCTATCGTTAAACCAAAATCGCCTTCAACAGGAAGAATATCAACCGATTTCGTTTTATCAGCAACCGGCTTTTGCTCAGGTTGTGTTGTTTGTTGTCCAAAAGCCATTACTAATGAAAGTGAAGCCATTGTTGACAATATAATTTTTCTCATTTTTATCAAAATTTATTATTACGTTTTTTAATACTAATTTGGAATAATATATTCAGGTGTTGAGGCTAAAAATAGACGAGTATAAAGTGATTGACCTTTTTGAAGGTTTAGTACCTTAGAAACGCCACTAAAATATGCACTATTAGAAATCTTAAGTGTATCATTTTTAGGAGTTATTGAATCTCTTACAAAATTGGTCAAATATTGAGCTACTTGAATAGTATAATTAATCCCTTCATTATTTGCATCAATTGAAATTGAAAACTTACCATTTGCATCGGTCTTTGTTGTAAGCATTTTGGTAAATGAAATTGCATTTGCATCAGATTTATATGCTAAATCCTTAGTATTATACGATACAATTATAGTAGCATCTGAGGCTACTTCTTCTTTTGCAACTTTTTGTGTATGGTCGTTATCAATATAAACAATACCGGTAATTGTTGCTTTACCTATTAAGCTATCTAGGGTTTGATCTTTTGATGAAACATCGTCATCTTTCGAGCAACCTACAGTAGCCAACGCACATGCTAACCCAGCACATGCTAAAATCATTGTAAATTTTGTTTTCATAGACGTTTATTTTAAATATTTAATTTATAATTCGGCAACAAATATATATCTAAACATTGTAATTTACATCTTTTCCTAAAAAAAACATTCATTCCACCCATTAATCAAACACAGTCAAACATCACCTACAACGAAGCAAATACGAACATTACAGATACATTTTACACCTATAATACAATTATTATGATGATTATTACAAAAGACATTTCCCAAACTAGCAAAACCTATCTTCATAACTTGTAAAAAAACAAAGAAACAGTATCTTTGCAGTCTAATTTTTAAAACTAACAGCTTCTAAAATGATGACTGCAAACGAAATCAGACAATCGTTTCTCGATTTTTTCACATCGAAAGAACATCACATTGTTCCTTCGGCTCCAATGGTTGTAAAAAACGACCCTACCCTAATGTTCACTAATGCAGGAATGAATCAATTCAAGGATATATTTCTTGGCAATTCACCAATTAGATATCCACGCGTTGCCGATTCTCAAAAGTGTTTACGTGTATCGGGCAAGCACAACGATCTTGAAGAAGTTGGTCACGACACCTACCATCATACCATGTTCGAAATGCTCGGAAACTGGTCGTTTGGTAATTATTTCAAAGCGGAGGCTATTGCCTGGGCATGGGAATATTTGACGGAAGTCTTAAAAATAGACAAAAACATTATCTATGTAACAGTTTTCGAAGGCGATGCAAAAGAAAAACTTGATTTCGATCAGGAAGCGTACAACATTTGGAAAAAATATATTGCCGAAGACCGTATTTTACGCGGAAACAAAAAAGATAATTTTTGGGAAATGGGCGATCAGGGACCTTGTGGACCATGTTCTGAAATTCATGTTGATATTCGTTCGGAAGAAGAAAAGAAAAAGATTCCAGGACACGCCATGGTGAATCAAAGCCATCCTCAAGTCATTGAAATATGGAACAACGTGTTTATTCAATATAATCGAAAAGCCAATGGCGAATTGGAAGCACTTCCGGCAAAACATGTCGATACCGGAATGGGATTCGAACGCCTTTGTATGGTGGTTCAAGGCAAACAATCGAACTACGATACCGATGTGTTCCAACCTATCATAAATGAAATAGGAAAACTCTCGGGCAAAATATATGGACAAGATAATAAGGCTGATATTGCAATGCGTGTAATTGCCGATCATCTTCGTACCATTTCATTTGCCATTGCCGACGGACAACTACCGTCGAACGTAAAAGCCGGATATGTTATTCGTCGTATTCTTCGTCGTGCTGTTCGTTATGGATACACATTCCTCGAATTCAATGAACCCTTTATATACCGTTTATTGCCTGTACTAATTCAAACCATGGGACACCAATATTCAGAACTGATATCTCAAAAAGATCTGATTCAAAAGGTCATGCAAGAAGAAGAATCCTCATTCTTACGAACTCTTGAAACCGGAATTCGTCTTCTTGATAAATTAATTGAAAAGCAAAAGACAAATAAAAACAATATCTTGAATGGCAAAGATGCTTTTATCCTATATGATACCTACGGTTTCCCATTCGACTTAACAGAGCTTATTCTTCGCGAAAACAATATGACCGTCGATAATGCCGAGTTTGAAAAAGAACTTGAAGCTCAAAAAGAACGATCTCGTAATGCAACAACAACCATCACCGACGATTGGATTATTTTGAGTAACGAAGATGAAAAACAAACCTTCATCGGCTACGATTTTCTTGAATCAGAAGTAATGATAACCCGTTACCGCAAGGTAACAACTAAAAATCAAGATCTCTACCAATTAGTATTCAACGTTACACCATTTTATGCAGAAATGGGTGGACAACTCGGCGACACTGGCTATATAGAAGCCGAAGGTGAACAAATTGCAATTATCGATACAAAAAAAGAAAACAACCTAAGTATTCATATTACCAAAAAAATACCAAACAATCCAACCACAGCATTTCGTGCAGTAGTAAACTCAGCAAGACGAACAGCCATTGCAAATAATCACACGGCAACCCACCTGCTTCACTACGCATTACAGCAAGTACTCGGAAGTCATGTTGAACAAAAGGGTTCATTAGTAAACGATGAATATCTACGTTTTGACTTTGCACATTTTCAGAAAATGAGTGCCGACGAAATTCAAAAAGTTGAAACAATAGCAAACAGCCTTATCCGTCAAAACATAAAACTAAACGAACGTCGTTCTGTACCAATCGACGAAGCACGTGCAATGGGAGCAAAAGCTCTATTTGGCGAAAAATATGGCGAAATCGTCAGAGTTATAGGCTATGGAGAATCTGTTGAACTTTGTGGAGGAACACACGTTTCAGCAACCGGCAATATAGGCCTGGTAAAAATAATTTCGGAAGGAGCAATTGCTGCTGGAATTAGGCGTATCGAAGCTATTACAGGCGAAAATGCTTTACAATTTATCGACCAAAAATTACGAATCCTTGAGAATTTAAACGAAACAATGAAACGTCCTCAAGACATTCGGAAAGCGATAGATAATTTAGTTGAAGAAAATTCGGCTTTACATAAACAGGTTGAGACCTTCAATAAAGATAAAGCGAAACAATTGGCTTTAGACCTAACCTCCAAAGCTATTAATATTAATGGAATAAACTTTATCGGTGAAATAATTTCTGTCGATGCTGCATTATTAAAAGATATTGCATTCAGCCTAAGAGATTCAATAGAAAATGCAATAATCGTTTTAGGTGCATCAAATGATGGAAAAGCAAACCTTGCCGTAATATTTTCGCAAAACCTTGCCGACAATAAGAGATATAACGCAGGAAATATTATTCGCGAAATAGCAAAAGAAATAAATGGCGGTGGTGGCGGTCAACCATTTTTTGCAACAGCAGGCGGTAAAAATCCTGAAGGACTAACCAAAGCAATAAAAAAAGCAAAAGAATTGATTTAATTCACATTCAATAAAATAATTGGAAAGGATTCTCAAATAAATGGGAATCCTTTCTTACTTTCAACAAATTGTTTTCATACATTTACTTACAAATCAAACTAAAATCTATGAAGCCAGAAATGAGCAAAATAAAACTGACAGTTCAAAAAAGAATAGCACTAATTTCAGTACTACTCCTCATTGGAAAATTTATAGCTTATTTCATGACCCAATCAGTTGGAATTTTAACTGACGCATTAGAAAGCATCGTAAATGTAATAACCGGATTTATTTCCATTTACAGTATTTATGTATCATTAAAACCCAGCGATGCCGACCATCCTTTTGGGCATGGGAAAATTGAATCACTTTCAGCTTCAATAGAAGGTTTGTTGATTGTCATTGCGGGATTATTAATCATTTACGAAGCAATTACCCGTTTATTTCACCCATTCATGCCACCACAGCTCGATATTGGAATTATTATCGTAGCCGTTGCCGGTATTATTAATTATCTGTTAGGATATTACAGCATCAAAATTGGAGAAAAGCATAATTCAATTGCTTTAATTGCAGGAGGGAAACATCTCCAATCCGATACCTATTCAAGCATTGGACTGGTCATTGGTCTTTTACTCCTTTTGTTTACACATATTGCATGGCTGGATAGTGTTATCGCATTGATTTTCGGTTCAATAATAATATACACCGGTTATAAAATTCTAAAAGAAACCACATCGAACCTGATGGACGAAACGGACGTTAACCTAATAAACAATCTAACAAAAATACTTTGGGAACATAAATCAGAGAATTGCATTGAAATGCATAATCTAAAACTGGTAAAATATGGAGATGCCTATCATATAGATTGCGACATCACTCTACCTTGGTTTATGAATATTAAAGAAGCTCATAATGAGGGTGATAAAATAAAAGAAGTCATCCTTAAAAATTTTTCGGAAAACATAGATCTTAATATTCATAACGATTCCTGCAAAGAACGCTACTGTAAACAATGCTTAGTTTCAGACTGTTCCTACCGAAACGAGCCATTTGAACAAATAAACTCATGGACCTTTGAATCTATCACCTATAAAAAAACAATTATTCATCCACACAATGTTTCATAAAATCTATTTTATCTCGGGCATCGACACCGACGCAGGAAAGACTTATGCCACAGGTCTTATTGCTAAATCATTACTCAATGAAGGCAAAACCGTTATCACCCAAAAAATGGCACAAACAGGTTGTACCAATATGTCATTAGATATCGAAAAACATCGAGAAATAATGGGAATAGGAATACAAGAAGAAGATCTTGCAAAGATTACCTGTCCTTATTGTTTTGAACTGCCTGCATCTCCACATCTTGCAGCAAAACTCGAAGGACAAAAAATCGAAACTTCAATAATAGACAATAACACAAAACTTCTATCTTCAAAATATAATTATGTTTTATTAGAAGGTGCTGGTGGACTGTTAGTACCAATAAATGACGATCTTTTCACCATTGACTTTATTAAAGAACGAAACTACCCATTAATTCTTGTAACGTCAGCCAAAATAGGAAGCATCAATCACACACTTCTAAACATTGAAGCCTGCAAAAAAAGAGAAATAGAACTTGCAGGAATCGTGTTTAATACATTTCCCAAAGAACATCAAGCCATAGAAAACGATTCTCGACAAATAATCAAAGAACATAGCTTAAAAGCTTATCCCCAATCATTTTTTATAGATATACCAATCGTAACAAGTCCATTTTCAATAAATTTACATTTTCCGATATAACTTTCGTCACAGCTTTATTGGAAATTCCATAAGATATCGTACTTTTGAATCAAGTTAACCTCTAAACAATTATTCGATATCAAATGTATTTAACTAGTTCAAAGGATCTACTATCTTTTTTCAACGACATCACAAATAGTTTAATGTATGTTGAAACATTTGAACTTTTGAAAGAACGAGCCATTGAAGTTATATCACAACTACCTAATATAAAAGAGGTTTCTCTTACATTTCAACCAAATATAATTCAAACCACAAAAATAATAGACAAATTAATTTCATTACCACTTATTGGCAAAGGTCAAATTTATGGGAAAATAGATGTTGAGATTGATGATTCAACCTTTGAAACAAATGAGTTAATTGAAATATTAGGAACAACCGCTAATATTATTGCAGCTGTTTATTGCACGATAAAAAAACAAAACGGAAATAACATATTAGCAACAATAGCTAAAGAGACTGATTATGCGATTGTTATAACAGACTCAGAAGGTCACATAGAATGGATAAACGATGGTTTTGAAAAACTAAGTGAATACAACCTAGAAGAAATAAAAGGCAATAAACCGGGACAACTATTACAAGGTTCAGCAAGTGACCAAGAAAAAATAAAATTAATGTCTGCTGCCATAAGAAACAAGGAAAAAATTGAAACAGAAATATTTAACTACACAAAATCTGGTAAAAAATATTGGGTCAATATAGAAATTAAACCAATATTTGAGAATGGAATTCTCGTCCATTACGTATCTATCCAAAAAGATCTCACCTCAATTAAAAATGTTCAAGAAGAACTGCGGGAAGCAAAAGATCTTGCAGAAGCAGCAAATGAAGCTAAAAATAGATTTCTTGCAATAACGAGCCATGAAATTCGTACGCCATTAAATATTATTCTGGGAATGAGCAAAATATTGCTAGAAACAGAGATAAACGAAACGCAATCAAAATATTTACGAGGAATTAAAAGTTCTTCCCAAAATCTGCTTTTAATAATCAATGATTTATTAGACATTTCAAAGATCGAAGCCGGAAAATTGATACTCGAAAATATAGAATTTAACCTTCGCCAAGTAGCCGAAGATGCTTTAACATTTCAAGACATTAAAGCCAAGGAAAAAGGCATTGAACTAATACTTGAAAATGATCCGAAGATCAATGAATCGCTCATTGGCGATCCATTCAGGCTAAATCAAATTTTATTAAATTTATTAACAAACGCGTTAAAATTTACTGAAAAAGGTTATATTTTATTACGATGTACATTAGAACATGAAACAGAAATTGAAAATACAATCAAAATAGAAGTAACAGACACAGGGATTGGTATTGAAAATATAAAAATAAACAGCATTTTCGAAAGTTATACACAAGAAGACATTTCAATCACTCGAAAATATGGAGGAACAGGGCTTGGTTTAACAATCACAAAACACTTAGTCGATTTATTTGACGGAAAGATTTCGGTATCAAGTGATAAATCAATTGGTACAACATTCACACTAATCTTTACATTCAAAAAGGCATTAAAAAACGATTTCAAGGATACACAAGATGTTATAGATCCAAAAGTATTAAAAGGAGTAAAATTATTATTAGCTGAAGACAACGAACTTAATCAAATAATTGCTTTAACATACCTCAATCGGTGGGGCATAGAAGCAGAAACGGCATTAAACGGAATTGAAGCTGTTGACAAAATAAAAAAAGCAGACTACGACATAATACTAATGGATATTCAAATGCCTGAAATGGATGGCATTGAGGCAACAAAAATAATCAGAAATGAATTAAATAAAAAAACGCCTATAATTGCACTTACAGCTCATGCATTTAATGACGAAAAAGAAAAATACATGCAGGAAGGTTTGAATGATTATGTAACAAAACCTATCGACGAAAACGTTCTTTATCGAGCAATTGTAAACCAATTAGGCTCAAATCAAAATCTTATTCCCATTGAGAAGAAAATTGGAAGACCAATATCAGAAAACAAAATTTATAATTTAGAAGAACTTAAAAAGATATCAATAAGTGATGTGCTATTCATCCCTAAAATCATTCAGCTCTTTATCGATCAATCGAGTGATATTCCTAAAAAACTCGGTTTTTTAATTGAGAGTAAAGACTATACAGAAATAGGTCTTACAATTCATCAAATAAAACCGTCACTATTACACCTTTCGGTTGATTGCAGTAAAGAGATAATTGCTACCATCGAAAAAAACATTAAAGACAAGTGTAACGAGGAAGAAACCCTAGAATTGACAAAACAAATGATAAATATTCTAACAATTCTGGGAGAACAACTTAAAGAAGAAATTAAAGATTACAATTTTTAAGAACCCGTTTGTGTATTCTCTATTTTGCATCGACAACGGTGACTCGTAAAGCTACAACCTTATCTTTCAATTTAGCAATCAATTGTTTATCGGGTGGAACTGTTGAGATTTTTTCAAGTACCCCATCAATTTCTTTTAAGGAACCAACTAATGTTTGCTGTTGATTATCATTTTGATTTTCAAGAATTGAGAACAACGAAATCAGATTTTTCAAATACTCTTTTTGATTTAAAATACCATTTAGGATTATTTGTTCGTCTTGAACATTAGCACACTTATCGACCAAACCAAGAGTTAAATACATATTTTCCACCCAACTACCAATCATTACGAGCGATGCAACCTGAAACTGATCATCATTTCTCAAATATTTTTTAATAACATCATAAGCTGAACTTACAATATTGATTAAAGTGTCTTTTTGATTGACGTTTCCATTAAATTTATCCAAAGCCTTTTTATCGAACGCCATTGAAACACCTATTTGATCTGAAAGCTGTTTTGCACATAACAAATACTTTAACGAAACGGGGGTTTGATTAAAATGGATTACATAATTTAAATCTGCACCATAGACGCCCAAATTAAGAGCTTTTGCTTTGCTTGATTCGTATTCATGTACATTTTTTACATTATTTAAAATTGCATTATCATATAAATTTGTCTGCTTTGATAAAATTTGAATAAAGACATCACTACTCCTTAAGTTTATAATTGCATAATCCAATTTTTCTAAAACACCTGTTTTTAATAAATTGGAATCGGCAATCCCTGCATCGACAACAGTATCTACTGGTTTACCTTCCTTTTTAGACTTTGAACCACAAGAATTCAATCCGAATAATAGAAGATTTGAAACAAAAATATATAAGAAGTATCGAGTCATTGTCCGTTTTATTTTACCTCGTTTCGTTCAATCTCATCCAAGAGCTTCGTTTGTTTTTGGAGCAATTCGAGTTCATGACGTAATTTATCTATTTTGCTCTTTTGGTCGTTTATAATCGATTCTGCATTTTTAGATTTTGAAAAGAATCCTATATTATTTTCTAATAATGCAATTTCTTCATTGAGTTCCTTTGCTCTTTTATGAAATTTTGTTCTTTCAAAACTAATTTTATTATCAACATTCCTATTACCAGAGGTTGTTTCCATCTTCACCTTGTATTTAAGGAATTTTTTCTTTTCATCATCAATAGCAAGACTTTCAAACTTTTTATTAATTGCATTCCGAAATGCTGTCTGTATTTTTTCTTTTTGATTAAGTGGAATAAATCCGATTTCAGCCCATTCACTCTGAAGGTCTTGCAATATTTGTAGATTATTTTTATCATCATCTGAAAGAATCAAAGCTTCAACTCTGTCGATTAAAGCCTGTTTCTTTTTAAGATTTTCGGTTTGGTCTATTTCTATTCCTTTATAATAGGCTGATTTTGCATTAAAGAATACATCACAAGCGGCTCTAAATCGTTTCCAAAGTTTATCAGATTCTTTTCGTGATATTTGCCCCAACGATTTCCATTCATTCTGTAAAGCAATAATCTCTGTGGTTGTTTTCTTCCAATCGGTACTTGCCTGAAGTACTTCTGCTTGAATACAAAGATCAATTCGTAACTGTTTATTATGATCTTCCTCGCCTTTTAATTTTCCAAAGAAATCTCGTTTTATTGAGAAGAAATCGTCACAAGCTTTTCTAAAACGACTATATACTTCATTATTATTTTTGCGGGGTGCAAATCCTATTGTTTTCCATAATTTCTGTAGTTCAACAATTTCTATTGTTTTTTCCGACCAATCTTTTGCCGATTCAATTTCATTTGCTAAAAATCCTTCAATTTTTTCACAAATAGCAGTCTTTGCATCAAGATTACTTTTTTCTTGTTCTTTTAGATTTGTAAAATAATCTTGATGACGTTTATTTATCTGTGTTGTAACGCTTTTAAAGCGTTCCCATAATTCATCTTTTTTCTCAAGTGCAACGGGACCTATTTCCCTCCATTGTTCGTGTAATTTTTGTAATTCAGCAAAAGCTTTTACAACAGATTCTTCCAGAATAAGATGTTCGGCTTTTTCACAAATTTCGACTTTTGCTTCAAGATTTTTTTTCAAATCGAGATCACGCAAATCGTTATTTATTTTTACATAATCATAGAATACACTCACATGATGATGATAACTTTCCCAAACATTTTTAGTTTCTTGCTGAGGAACCATACCAATAGCTCTCCATCGTTGTTGGATATCCTTAAACTCATTAAATGTTTTGTTTACCGACTCCTTACTTGAGATAAGTTCTTTTAATTCTTCAATAAGTGCCCAGCGTTTTTTAAGATTATCAAGTTTCTCTTTTTCAATATTTTCGTTTAAAAGAGCCCGTTGTTCTTTATACTTTTTATATAATTCCTTAAACGATATTTCTAACGTATCTTCAAATAGAAATTCTTCTTCTTGACCTCCATTAGCTATAAATGCAGAACGTTTTTTTTCAACATCGGTTCTATGCAACTTATAAAAACAAACCTTTAGCTCTTCAATATCTTCTTTCGATTCAAGAACATTTCCTGATTCCAAAAGTGTTTTCATTTGTGCAACAATTTGCGTTTTATCTAATATGCTGTAATCCACTTGAACATGTTCAACAGTGTCAACAGGCGTAAATTCAAAATACTCTGATTCTGTTTTTTTGGAATTGGTTTCTGGAGTCTCAACTTGATCCGAATCATTTTTTACGTTCGTAAATGATTCCTTTTCAACTATATTTTCCAAGGGCTCGATTGATTTATTTTCCTCGGTTTTTTCCATGATACTGAAATTTGAATGTGTTTACTTTAATACTCTTTGTCTATGCTAAACATCCCACAAATATAGCCTTTTTCATTTATATTCTTAGTTTAAACAAAGTTTTTTTAAGTCAGCAAATGTCTGCCTTTCGGATGACATATTTTTCAGAACAAACACGCCTCTTTTTTTAACCGATAATCAGATAATATTTTCAGATTTTCCATTTCTTAATGTATATTTTTATGTAGGTTTGCAAACAAATTTTAATGTCATCGTTTTGAAAAAATATTTACGTTTATATTCCTTCATTGCACTACTTACAAGTTTTCTTTTTACATCGCACGAATCAAAAGCTCAAGATGAATTTATGGTTTATGGTGTTATTAAAATTCAGGGAGGATCATCCGATAGTGCAACTATCGTTGTTGAATCGGAAAAAAGACAGTTCGGTCGGATTATAAAACTTGATAATTCAGGAGAATATAAGATTTGGCTACCTTATTCAAAAGATTATATTATAAAATACTCAAAACCTGGATACCAAACAATTCCAATTGCGGTTTCAACAAAATTACCCGACGGTATTGCCAAATGCTGTTTCACACCTTTCGAAATGTCATTTCATTTATTCAAGCCCGATGGATCCCATGACTCGTTATATCGGAAACCGATAGTTACGGTCAGATATGAAACAAAACTCAAAAGCTATTTTTACTCGCTCGACATTGATTATTACATCCAAAAAATGTATATAAAAGCAGAGACAGACCATAATAAGAGGATTAAAGATCAGGCTTTTATAGCAAAACATAAAGATTCTCTTGAAGTAGAACGAAAATATATGAGTCTAATTAATAGCGGGAACATATATTACTCTATGCATCAATACAATACTGCAAAACAAATGTTTTCTAAAGCTTTGGAACTAAAACCCAAAAGAAAATATCCGTCATACAAAATAGAAGATATTGAAACACAATTAGTTATTTTTAATCAACCAAAAGATTCAGTACAAAAAAATGCAGATTCAATTATTGGAGCTATAATGAATCCTAAAACCGATATAAAAAGACCTATTGAATACAAGCGAAAAACACAAGAAGAACTTGAAGCAATCTTTAAACAAGATTTATATAATCAAATTGCAAGCGAAACAAAAAACAAGAAAGAACTTGCAAAACGAATTAAATTTATAAACAATGAGGTTATTAATAGGAAAGAAGAGATTGTAACAACAGATACTTGTAGACCAAAAATTCCAATTGTAAAAAACCAGATTACAGACACGACTAAACATTTTTTGCCAAAAATTGAGAATCATCAACAAACAGACACTATTAAACATGTGGTTTCAAGAATCGACTCGTTAAATACAGATTCAATAAAACCAATAGCGATTCACGACACAACAAAAATCGCAGAGACTCTAAAACAGAATTCAGATACATCAATCACAAAAAAGCATACAGAAATAGCAAAAAGAGATACTATTTATTCGAATGTTGTTCCTGACCTATCGACCAAGCCAAAATATAAAGGACAAAAACCCTTTGATAAAATTGCCTACCAAGATTCTCTATTAAAACGATACCCGAATGAACGTACAATCGAAATAATAACCGATGATTATAAAAAAATCACAAAAGTGATCATTAATAGAGATAGCCTAGTAACCATCTACTTAAAAGTTGAGCATAAATGGGGAGGCACATTCTTTTTCAAAGACAACACACCGTTCCCTTTAGAAAACATAAGTAAATCATACTTTGAAGTAGAAACAAAAATTCTATCAGAAAAAGGAAAAACGGAGTCAGAAGTAAAACAAACGACAAAAGTACCTAGTAGTCCACAAATTAAATCGGCTCAAAAGAAAACAATTGCAAAGGCTAAAAAAAATAACACGACACACTCGAAATAAATACATTTTCCAAGTATCAACATATATAGTTTTTTTTACATTTGCAATGCATTGATTTTAATCTTAAATAACAATTGAATGAAAAAGACACTTACAAATTGGCTATTTATTTCATTAATAGCTTTATTACCCACGGTATCAAAAGCTCAAGACTGTGTTGATTATCATAAAGCAAATTGCAAACCACCACAAACATCAGCTAATTACACAACAGACCAAGCTTCACGAAGTGGATTACTAATGAAGGGGCAAAGTTCTGAGTTTCGATTGACATTTTACCAAGGTCGCGATTATAGAATTACCATTTGTAATGAAGCTCCTCTTGGCGATAAAATTCGATATCAGATTATTGATTGGGAAGATCAATCTGTACTTTATGATAATAAAGAATTTAACTATGAAAAAAACTTTGAGTTCTCTGTTTTGATAACTAGAAATGTAAAAATTGTTGTAACAGTACCAGCTGATGACAAGACATTAAAAACAAATACCATAGGTTTTAAACCAAAGCCAACCCAAATGGGCTGTGTCGGTGTATTAATTGAATCTATGATTACACCAAAGAAAGGATTTTAGCATATTATCATAAATCAATAAAGAAGGGTGGGATTAATTATTTTCCTACCCTTCTTTTTGCAAAGCAGTATAGCATTTAATACAAAATAATATCTAATGAAACATTTTTAGCATCTTTGTGAAACAAATTTGCTCTCTGAATTATCTATCAATAATTACCTTTGTTAAGTTAAAATATTTCAAATTAAATAGAATCTAATTATATCTTATTTTCATAACTTTGAAAAAATAAAAAAATAGTATTAAGAGTAAGGGTTTTAGTGTACCCAATTGTCTTACTGTTTTTAATACTACAAACATCATATAAATTAACGAATTATTATTTCTAATAGTTATAGAGCTTTTTAATCAAAAATCTAAAAACCACAAACGTATGGGAACTTTTACAAAAAAAATCAAATCGCTAATTCTTGTGATACTCCTTTTTGCAACAGGTCAAGTGTTTGCAGGAGCTCCATCTTGGACAAGAGTCGATTATACAAATTCAACAACATTTGTTGGTATTGTAAAAATCATTCAATATACACCAACCTTTGGATACACTCCAGTTGCTGGTGATTATATTGGTGCGTTTGTTGGAACAGAATGTCGAATGATTGCTCAAGTTTTTGCAAACGGTTCGGATTTATATGTTTCATCAGTAATTCAAGGTGGCGAAAATTGTGCCCCCAACGAGCCAAATTGCGTCGCAGGAACTTCTGAAAAAGTAACTTTCAGATTGTGGAGTAATGCAGGAAATCAAGAATATGCGAATATCAAAGGTGATACTCTGACTTGGTCTGGGAATAATATTGGTAGTACAACTCCTTATGAAATAGGAAAAGGAAAAACAGGAAAAGACCTTCTATCATTGACAAATGCGGGAACATTATCTCCTACATTTTCATCAACTACATATAGTTATACTGCAACAGTTTCTACAATACCAACAATTACCTCATCAAATTACACGTCAAGTCCCAACTCTACAGTCGCAGTTTCTCTCGCAACAAATCTAAATGGAACCGTGGCAGAACGGACAACGAAAATAACAGTAACATCGGAAAGTGGAAGCACAAATACATATACCATTGTATATACAGCAAGTTGTACGACACCGACAATAACAATAAGTCCAACACTCTCATCTGTTTGCAAAGGAAATTCAACGACACTAACAGCATCAGGAGCAAGCTCCTACTTATGGAATACAGGTTCGTCAACAGCGTCTATTACAATTACACCAACTGCAAGTACAACATACACAATTACTGGTACATCAGCAACAGGGGGATGTACAGGAACGGCAACACAAACCATAACAGTTAACTCAGTACCTACTGTTAATGCAGGAACAGACACTTCTGTCTGTATCAACACAAACTTAGCCATGAATGCTTTAATAACAGGGGGTGGAGCACCATATAAATATACATGGAATCCAAGTACAAACTTATCAAATAATTCAATCAATGCTCCAATGTTTACAACGTCAATAGCAGGAGCAACAACATATACTTTATCAGTAACAGATGCTAACGGTTGCTTCGGGTCTGACGTTGTAATTATTACAGCAAACGGAATTCCAACAGTTACTGCATCTACATTACAATCAACAATATGTATAGGTGCAACTTCAACACTAACCGCAAGTGGAGCCAATAGTTACACATGGAGTAATGTGGCAAAGGCATCGAATATTACAGTCACACCAACAATAACAACAACATACTCGGTTACAGGAACGGATGTTAATGGCTGTATCGGAACTGCTAATGTCAGTGTTAAAGTGAATACATTACCTAACGTTTTAGCAAACGCTACTGCTTCGGCTATTTGTTCTGGTAATTCGACAACAATTAGTGCGTCTGGGGCTAATTCTTATCTTTGGAATCCTGCTTCCGGAATCGTTTCCCCAACAACAAATACAACATACTCGGTTACTGGTACAGATGCTAATGGTTGTATCGGAACTGCTAGTGTCAGTGTTAAAGTTAATACATTACCTAACGTTTTAGCAAACGCTACTGCTTTGGCTATTTGTTCTGGTAATTCGACAACAATTAGTGCGTCTGGGGCTAATTCTTATCTTTGGAATCCTGCTTCCGGAATCGTTTCTCCAACAACAAGTACAATTTATTCTGTTACTGGAACAGATGCTAATGGTTGTATCGGAACTGCTAGTGTCAGTGTTAAAGTTAATACATTACCTACTGTTATAGCAAATGCTACTGTTGCGGCTATTTGTTCTGGTAATTCGACAACAATTAGTGCGTCTGGGGCTAATTCTTATCTTTGGAATCCTGCTTCCGGAATCGTTTCCCCAACAACAAATACAACATACTCGGTTACTGGTACAGATGTTAATGGTTGTATCGGAACTGCTAGTGTCAGTGTTAAAGTTAATACATTACCTAACGTTTTAGCAAATGCTACTGCTTCGGCTATTTGTTCTGGCAATTCTACAACAATTAGTGCGTCAGGGGCTAATTCTTATCTTTGGAATCCTGCTTCCGGAATCGTTTCTCCAACAACAAGTACAATTTATTCCGTTACCGGAACAGATGTTAATGGTTGTTCAAATACAGCTCAAACGCTTGTTACCGTTACCACACCTTCTACACCTATTTCAGGAGGAGATAAATCAATTTCAGTAAAAGAAATTGTACCAGCATTAACAGCAACGGGAACAGATATTCGTTGGTATGATGCAACAAATAATACCTTATTGGGTACTGGTAGTTCATATACACCAAACATTTCAACAATAAATATAAGCGTAAATCCATATAAAGTAACAAATACCGAAAATGGTTGTGAGAGTGCTCCAATAACAATTACACTTACTGTTTCAAATTGTAAGATCGTTGCTCCGTCTCTTGACAAAACAACAATTTCAACATGTCAAAACCAACCATTTGGTTCTATAACAGCTACGGGAACTTCAATTCAATGGTATGATGGAAAAGGCAACCAGATTCCAACAACAGGAGGCGTTTTAACACCAACAGCTGCCGGCGATTACTATGCTTCACAAACCGATGGTTGTGAAAGTCAAAAAGCTAAAGCAACGGCTATAGAAAACGCTCTTCCGAATGTTACTGTAAGTACAACTCATTCAGTAATATGTATTGGAAACTCAACAACAATCGAAGCTTTAGGGGCATCATCTTACGTTTGGGATAATTCAATTGGATCAAATGCATCTATAACATTTAAACCTAACACCACGGAAACATACACGGTTACAGGTACTGATATTAACGGGTGTTCAAACACAGCTCAAACCACAGTAACTGTTAATCCACTTCCTACAATTTCAATTTCAACAAATCCTAAGACAATATGTGCAGGAGGATTTGTTACAATAACATCAAACGGTGGAATTACTTATGCTTGGGATAATGATTTAAACAATATAGTACAAAACATAAATCCTACAAAAACGACAACATACAGTGTTACCGGCACAGATGCCAATCAATGTACAAATAGAGCTTCAACAGTACTTACGGTTCTTGGCAATCCAACAATTACAGTTACAGGAAATCCGACCACAATCTGTTCGGGTTCTACGTCTATGATTACAGCTAGTGGTGCAGTATCTTACATTTGGAATAACTCAATTGGAACTTCGGCCACAAACACGGTTTCGCCAAAAGCTAGTACAATTTATTCCGTTACCGGAACAGATGCTAATGGTTGTTCAAATACAGCACAAACAAGTGTTACAGTTACCACACCATCTTCACCTATTTCAGGAGGAGATAAATCAATTTCAGTTAAAGAAATTGTACCAGCATTAACAGCAACGGGAACAGATATTCGTTGGTATGATGCAACAAATAATACCTTATTGGGTACTGGTAGTTCATATACACCAAACATTTCAACAATAAATACAAGCGTAAATCCATATAAAGTAACAAATACCGAAAATGGTTGCGAAAGTGCTCCAATAACAATTACACTTACTGTTTCAAATTGTAAGATCGTTGCTCCTTCTCTTGACAAAACAACAATTTCAACATGTCAAAACCAACCATTTGGTTCTATAACAGCTACGGGAACTTCAATTCAATGGTATGATGGAAAAGGCAACCAGATTCCAACAACAGGAGGCGTTTTAACACCAACAGCTGCCGGCGATTACTATGCTTCACAAACCGATGGTTGTGAAAGTCAAAAAGCTAAAGCAACGGCTATAGAAAACGCTCTTCCGAATGTTACTGTAAGTACAACTCATTCAGTAATATGTATTGGAAACTCAACAACAATCGAAGCTTTAGGGGCATCATCTTACGTTTGGGATAATTCAATTGGATCAAATGCATCTATAACATTTAAACCTAACACCACGGAAACATACACGGTTACAGGTACTGATATTAACGGGTGTTCAAACACAGCTCAAACCACAGTAACTGTTAATCCACTTCCTACAATTTCAATTTCAACAAATCCTAAGACAATATGTGCAGGAGGATTTGCTACAATAACATCAAACGGTGGAATTACTTATGCTTGGGATAAAGATTTAAACAATATAGTACAAAACATAAATCCTACAAAAACGACAACATACAGTGTTACCGGCACAGATGCTCATCAATGTACAAATACAGCTTCAACAGTACTTACGGTTCTTGACAATCCAACAATTACAACAACGGCAACCCCAACAGTAATCTGCTCGGGAGCAACCGCAACAATTACCGCAACTGGTGCGATGTCTTATATTTGGAATAACTCAATTGGAACTTTGGCAATAAATACGGTTTCGCCAACTACAAACACAATTTATACAGTTACCGGAACCAATGCTAATGGTTGTAAAAACACATCATCAATAACCTTAAATGTAAATGCTTTGCCTTCTAGTGTAAATGCTTCAGGAGATACCGTTTGTGAAGGAAACTCCGGGACATTGACGGCAATAGGTGCAACAGGAGCAATCAACTGGTATAATGCAAAGACGACCGGAAGTATAGCAAATACGGCATCGATTATGGTAACAGAAGCCGGTACTTATCAAGTAACACAAACCATTAATGGATGTGAAAGTAAAAAGACTGATGTCACATTTACAATCAATCTGAAACCAACTTCTGTTACAATCGCTAATATAGCAATTGTAAGTGGAGAAAGCATACCTACAATTCCAGCAGGACAAACAGTTAACTGGTATAGTTCTGACAAGACACTATTAACTACAGCATCAAGTTATACGCCTACGGTATCAAACACTACAATAAAAGCATATACCTACTATATTGACGTAACCTCAGGAAATTGTAATAGTGCAATGACTTCATTTATATTTGAAGTGAAAGCAAAAGGATGTCCTTCAGCACCTACAGTTTCTACAACCCCATTTTGTGAAGGGTCATCTGGATTAATCACAGCAACAGGGACAAGTATTAAATGGTATAATTCAGAAACAGGAAGTACAGTTCTAGGTACTAGTAATTCCTATTCAGTTTCCGCTACCGGAACATATTATGCAACACAAACAGAAGCTACTTCTACTTGTGAAAGTCAAAGAGCCAAAATTGATGTTGAAATAATCGCAAAAACTCCAGTGACAATTAAAGCACCAGCAACAATGCAATTGAATGATGCATCAGTAGTGATCTCTGTTAATCCAATTGGTGGAACATTAAGTGGTAATAATAATTGTTTAAATGGCTATATATTCACACCGAATACAATTGGAAACAATAGGCTTACATACAACTTCACCAATAGTGACGGATGTACTTCTTCAACATCAACAACAATTGTTGTTACGGGAGATGCAGATCTTTCAGCATTAAAACTTGCGATTACAACGGCAAGCGATGAAATGCAAAATGTACTGGCGAACTTTTTAGTAGGTACAAAAGTTGGAAATTATCCACAATCAGCAGTAGATGCACTTAATAAAGCAGTTTCTGTAGCAATTGCTGTTAGAGATGATAATAGTTCAACACAAGCAATAGTTGATAATGCAACAACAACATTAAACAATGCAATTACAACATTTGATAACAGCATAATAAAGGTAGGTAACAAAGATTTATTAATAGCTTTAATAACATCAGCACAAAGCACAGCAGACAAATCAAGCTATGGAACAGCAATCGGCGATTATCCACCAAGTGCGAAAACTGATTTATTCAACGCAATTACAGCAGCAACATCTGTCAAGACTAATCCAACAGCCACACAAGCTGACGTAGATGCTGCAAAATCAGCACTTCAAGCTGCAATTGATGCGTTTAAGAATCAACAAATAAAAGAAATTGCTGCAACAGGGATAACCTTCTCTTCCCGAACTGTTTCAATAAATATTGGAGAATCGTTAACATTATCATACGAACTAACACCGGCAAATGCAACTGTTCCTGACTTAGTTTGGAGTTCATCAAATGAATCGGCAATAACAATTGATCAGAACGGAAAGATTACAGCTGTTGGATCAGGATCTTCAATAATAATTGTTTCATTCAAAAACGATGCAACAAGGTATGCTAAAATAACAATCAACTCAACTGTAGATGTTGCTGAAATAGACGCAAACACTCCTGACGTTTATCCAAATATAACATCAGACGTTATATACATCAAAAAAACAGGAACTGTTAAATCGATACATGTTATAGCAACAGACAGTAAAAAAGTAAAAGACATAACTCCAAAATCGGATGTTGTTATTTTAGATTTATCAGATTTAAGTAGCGGAACATATTATATTGTTCTCGAATTGAAAGATGGCTCTATAATTACTAAAAATATTGTTAAAGAATAATATTTAATAAATACTAATTAAGAGGGGAGAACGTTAAATTCTCCCCTCTTTTTTTTACATTTACGGAAATTATTTGATATGCGATTTTGGTTTTTTATTATACTGTTTTCACTCACACTTACGGCAAATATTAAAGCCCAATTAAATGTTCCGTACTATTTTAAAGAAGGAATTACAGATCTTACAAAATCGAATTTCACCTCAGCATTACAACGCTTCAATTCAATAATATTAATAAAGCCGGAATCGTGGGAATCATATTATTTGCGAGGATTGGCAAAATTCTACCTCAACGATTACCTCGGAGCACGGTCCGATTTCGAAAAAGGATTATCTATTAATCCCTATTTTTCAGAACTACATTTATACGACGGAATAACCTATCAAGTCTTCAACGATTTTTCGACAGCACTCAAATGTTTTGACAAAGCACAAATATACGATCCGGTGAATCCATCTATTTATACAAGTCAGGGATTAATAGAACTAGGATTCGAACATTATGCCGAAGCTACATCATTATTTACAAAAGCAATTTCTTTGAATCCCGATTATCAAGATAGCTATTTTTTCAGAGCCATAAGTTACTCAAGCCAAAAAGATACAGAAAAAGCGTTGGCTGATTTTAACAAAGCAATTGTTTTCAATAAATTCGATGATAGGATTTACATTTGGAGAGCACGCCTTAAAGCTGACAACAAACAATATAAAGAAGCTATTGAAGACTATAACACAGCCATTAAAATAAACGGAGATAATGGATTAGCATATTACCAACGTTCGCTTGTAAAGTACGAATTGAAAGATCTAAATGGAACAATGGACGATCTTAACAAAGTAATTGAATTAAGTCCCGGAAATAGTTTAGCATATTTTAATAGAGCAATATTGAACAGCGAAATAGGTGCAAATAATAATGCATTGTCTGACTATACAAAAGTCCTGGAAATAAATAATGATAATGTTATTGCTTGGTTCAACCGAGGAATAATGCGTCATCAGATGGGCGACTACAGAGGTGCGATTGCCGATTACACAAAAGCTATTGCTCTCTACGGAAATTTCTATTATGCATATCAAAATAGAGCCGAAGCAAGAATGAAAATTAATGACATTCCGAATGCCAATATGGATCTGCTGAAAGCAAAAAGGATTAAAGATGCCAATAATGATAAATACGCCGATTCCACGAAATTCAAACAACTTATAAAATTCAATCAGGACTTTAAGAAAACCAGCGACCTACTTGCAATCAACAAGATGTTCAATCAATCGAAGGAAGCAGCTCTCCTACCCCAGTTTTACATCAGTAACACATGCGACACCATCACAAAAAGATATTATTTCCCATTCATAGATTCATATAATAAACAGAACAAAACGGTATTTAAACCAATAATTGATGAATGCAAAACAAAAGATTCGTCGTTGCTTGTAATATCAAAAACAATTGCAAATAAAGAAATTGCAAAATTCATGACCAGCACATTTGAAGCATCAACAGGAAATTTAAATTCTGCAGTTTCTGAATTTGATGAATTAATCCACGACAACGAATCCAATATACTGGCATACTTTAACCGTGCCTGGGTAAAGACATTGATGGTTGACATGGTTAAATCGTTCGATCAAATGCCTCAGGAAGTTGCCATCTTAAGCAATAATATAGACATAAAGACAAAAGCGAATACAGCCTCGCAAAAAATTTACTATGATTATTATAATGTCATTAAAGATTACACAAAAGTAATTTTGCTCGATTCTTCGTTCACTTTTGCATATTATGATCGTGCAAACATCTATGTCAATCTTTACAAATATCCTGAAGCGTTAAAGGATTACACAAAAGCTATTGAACAAAATCCTGAATTTAGCGAAGCATATTTCAACAGAGGACTGACATATATTTATTTATCAGACACGGTCAATGCTTGTATGGATTTAAGCAAAGCCGGAGAACTTGGTAATAAAGAATCGTATTTATTAATCCGGAAGTTCTGTACCAAAGACTAGCTATTCATTTTTCCGTAGCAGATACATTCCCAACATGGTTAACGAAGCATTGACTATCAGTATTTCATAGCCAAAAGAATAGCCAAACAATTTGTTACTCCCATAAGAAATAACAAAAGAAAGAATTGGCGAAGCTATCGTTATAAAAGGGATTGCCTTGTCATAAACAGAAAACTTTGTAAAAAAGCCGAAGGCAAACATTCCCAAAAGTGGTCCATAGGTATATGCTGCAATAGTGAAAAGGGCTTCTATTATACTTTTATTATTTAACGCTTTAAAGAGCAAAACGGTAATGAGCAATAATACAGAAAAGCCAAGATGTACCCGTTGTCGTGTCTTTTTAAGATTACTTTCGTCGGCTTTATCTTTTCCTAAAATATCGAAGACAAAAGAGGTTGTTAATGCCGTTAAAGCACTATCAGAACTTGCACAGGTTGATGCTATCAATCCCAGCAAGAAAACAACAGATGCTATTATAGGAAGATAACCTCCCGTGGCAATAAAAGGATATACTTCATCGGTTGCTATTTTCCCGGCATCGGTCAACGGCAATGATATTCCTTTATTTTGAGCAAACAGATACAGAAACACTCCGAGACAAAGAAACATAAAATTAACCACAACCATTATTATACTAAAAACAAGCATGTTCTTTTGAGCATCTTTAATATTGCGACAACTCAGATTCTTTTGCATTAAATCCTGATCCAATCCGGTCATCGAGACACAAATAAGTATTCCTGCCAGGAATTGTTTTACAAAATGGAGCTTATTGCCAAGGAAATCATTGAAGAAAAATATTTTTGAATATTGACTTTCCGAAACGGTTTTAGTCAAACCATGAATATCGAGATGTAACTCTGACGCAATAACATACACTGTAATTCCAACGGCACAAAGGAAAAAGAGTGTTTGCAAACTATCTGTCCAAATAATAGTTTTAATTCCTCCTTTATAAGTATATACCCAAATAAAAGCGATTGTAACAAAAACAGTAACGGCGAAAGGTATGTGCCAGTTATCGAACAACGCTAATTGCAAAACCGAAGATGCTAAAAACAAACGAACAGCCGACCCTATTGTTCTTGAAATAAGGAAAAATGCAGATCCTGTTTTGTAGGCATGATTCCCAAACCTAACATCAAGATAGGTGTAAATGGAAGTCAAATTCAGCTTGTAATACATTGGCATCAAAACAAATGCAATAATAATATACCCGACAAAATTTCCAAGGATCATTTGTAAATAGGAGAAGCCTGTATCATGAACAAAGCCAGGAACAGATATAAAAGTAACTCCCGATATGGTTGTTCCAATCATTCCAAAAGCAACAAGATACCATGGCGATTTATGATTCCCTATAAAAAAAGCTTCATTATTAGCACCTCGCGATGTTAACCAGGAAACGAGAAGTAAAACGGCAAAATATCCTAACAGTATGGAGATTAATAAAACAGGATGCATTAGAAAAGTATTTTTGCAAACTTAATCAAATTTTAGCCTATAGCCATTGCTGGAAAACCTTTATTTGTAAAAGTTTTTAGTCTTTTTCTTAGTACTTTTGTATACAATAAATACATTTGAAAGTAAATTATTGAACACATGCAAAGCATTGAATTTTCAACGCCGACGGGAACGTATAAAACAGCCGAGAATGATGATTCCTTTAACAAAACAGGAAAATATAGTTCTTTGACCAAAGGCTACCGCGTTGAAGACGGTGCTACTGTGGTTATAAAAAAAATCAAAAACGAGGATTCGGTTGGTGATGATGCTTCGCTGAAACTAATTCGAGCAATACTCATGAACCTCCACACCCTGCATCGTTCAATTTCGGAAACCTACGATATGGTAAGAACTGAGCAGGGCGTTTTTATTATTCGCGAATTTATTGAGGGAATTGATTTAAAAGCCATTATTCACGACAAGAAAAAAGAATATTACCGGACTCCCGACTTCACTGCCAAAGTAGGAGTTAAAATGTGCGAGATCTTAAAAGCTATACACAATCAAACAATTATTCATCGAGACATAAAACCAGCAAATATTCTGATTCAAAATAAACCGGGGAGCAACGAACTTGATTACTATAATCCCAATGTGCGACTCATCGATTTTGAACTGGCACAATTTCGAGGAATGAACATTTTCAAGATGAACAGAGTTCCCGTGGCTATGGGTTATTCGGCACCGGAACAGTTGCTTCGATATCAAAATCTTATTGATCCAAGGAGTGATTTGTTTGCTCTTGCCATTACATTATATGAATTTCTTTCGGGCAAACCGGCATTTTATCATTCCAATCCCGAACTATTAATGACTCTTCAACTCAATCATCCGATTATAAAACATGTGAGGATTCCGCACGAACTTTTTGCAATAATGCACAAAGCAACGCAAAAGCAATTGTTTCAGCTTCCACCAAACAGATATTCAACAGAAGAGAGGGAATTTATTTTAATGAAAGGTCTGGAAAATCGTTTTCACAAAGCCGATGAATTAAAAGCAGCCCTCAATGGTTTTTTATTGCATTATGATGCATTGCCTCCTGCACGTAATTTTATTGGCAAGATTAGAGCCTTTTTCAGATAGGCGAAGATTCTCACAATGGTATCTCGAAAGGTTTCGAAGATGTCTCGGATGACCACGGAATAATCTCGGAGCTTATCAATGAGATCTTGGAGATTATCATCGCAATAAAGAAACATTAAAAAAAGCGGGATATGCCGATCAAATTGTAACCGTTAGGGGCATGATGGTGAAATCTTTGTTCAACTCTTCACCAAATAGCTTCTTAATTCCGTAAACGGTAAACGGATTTATGTATTTTTCTATAATTTCTGCCATGGTGATAGTATCTTAGACAATGATATGATATTTACACTAATTTTGACTGTAGTTCTAAAAAGAAATGAATTGCAAAATAAATATGTTCCCGGTTACATTGACAGCCGTAGAGATGCAAAATTTTGCGTCTCTATCATCCCCCGCCATTCATCACCAATCCCATTATTAAATTCTATTTCATGTTTGCCTAATCTTTGGCGTTGGTTGTTGTCGTTCCCATAGAGACGCAAAATTTTGCACTGGTGTCCGCTTAAAATAATGATAGATTGAGATTGCTTACAGATTGTAAGTTCTCTGATGATTCTGCATTTAATATAAACTCCTTTAGATTCTCTTTTTCAAACAAAGAGACACTCAAGAT
>Ga0302288_1000115_pt1 | contig 75866 bp, 47 predicted proteins | sample III_Fen_N1_1_FD_194549 | JGI IMG/M metagenome (GOLD analysis project Ga0302288, IMG submission 194549) | Peat permafrost microbial communities from Stordalen Mire near Abisko, Sweden - III_Fen_N1_1 | ecosystem: Environmental > Terrestrial > Soil > Wetlands > Permafrost | place: Sweden: Abisko... | reverse complement strand
GCTTGATATAATTAATCAGAGTCAAATTTCCTTAGACAAACTTCCAGCAGGCTGGTACGAAGTTGAAGTTAAAACGAATGAAGGAATATTTCATAGTAATGTATTAAAACAGTAAGAGTATAACAAACACTCCATTTTCATAAGTGGAGTGTTTGTTATAATAAGAGTATAAAAAGATGGAAAAAAAACTAAGTAGTATCTTGTTGTTGTTAGCCGCAACTTTTATAACGAATGCCACAACTCCGAAATGGAATGTTAATGTTCATGCTTACAGTAATTCAATGACTATAACCGGTATAGTAAATATATTGGGTAATGAATTGACAAATTCGAGTGATAGTGTAGCTGCTTTTGTTGGAACAGAATGTAGGGGAGTAGCAGCTCTTTTACCTTCATCAACCTTAGGTCATTCCTATGCAATGCTTCAGATTTACAGCAATTCAACAGGAGAAAAAATATCGTTTAAAGTATTTCACAACAGCGATGGTCGTATTATAAATATTTCAGATAATTGTGTCTTCACTAGCGATGCATCTCTTGGAACATTTGAAACACCATACGTCTTTTCCGATAAAACGGTTAATGGGACGTCTATTTTTACGTTTTCTCTTGGCATAACAGGTGAAACTTCAGTAATAGATTCAGTAAATCGTACGATAATGGTTACAGTTCCCCGAGGAATAGATGTTACATCTGTAACTCCATTGATTACAAGTTCTATAGGATCGAGAATAATGATAGCTGGTGGTGTTGAACTATCTGTCAATACAGTATTAAATTTTACTCAAACAGAAACAATCAGTATTATAGCTCAAAATGGCATAAAAGATAATTGGACAATAATTGTAGATTTCGCTACTCAAATTGATGAAATATGGAATAAAAAATATAACATATCACTAAGAAACGATGGAACATTGGCATTCTCTAATTTCTCCGAAACAGCTAAGTTTAGTGTATATACTTTAGTAGGTGATATTATATATCAAAATGGTTCTATTTTAAGTAGCAGTTTATTTTCTTTAAAGAATAATGTATTTTATTTAGTGGTTGTTAAAGCTAATAATGAAACGATGTTATGTTCGAAAATAGTTGTCAAATAACTCCCTTAACGCTAATATAAACAGACTAGTCAAAGTTGATTTATCTTGGTTATTAAGAGTTTAAATTCCATTATTTAAAACCGAGACTAATTTTAAAATATATTTTATAAAAAAAGAAAGGTTGTCAAAATTAAATATGACAGCCTTTTTTATTAACTTCCAATTTCAAAATATAAAGGAATCATGAATCTCTAAAAAGATGTACCTTTGTATTAAATTCATAAAAATGACAATTAAAATTTTACAACTTCTCGCTAGTCTTTCATTACTGGTTTTCATTCATGAACTTGGACATTTTTTCTTCGCTAAATTGTTTAAGACTAGAGTCGAAAAATTCTATCTGTTTTTTAATCCTTGGTTTTCCCTTTTCAAATTTAAGAAAGGCGATACAATCTATGGTATTGGCTGGCTTCCATTTGGTGGCTATGTAAAAATTGCCGGTATGATTGATGAATCGATGGACAAGGAGCAAATGAAAAAGCCTGCCCAACCCTGGGAATTTCGCTCTAAACCTGCCTATCAACGCTTTCTGATAATGTTTGGTGGTGTTTTGTTTAACTTTATTTTTGCATTGATTATATTCTCAATGAGTTTGATGCATTGGGGTGATGAATATCTTTCGGTAAAAGATGCTAAATATGGCATTTACTGCGATTCACTAGCTCTTTCAACAGGATTACAAAATGGCGATATTGTCGAGAAAGTAGGCAATCAGAAGGTCGATAAGTTTTATGATATAATGATGAAACTGTTTACCGTAAGTGATAGTCAAATTACAGTAATTCGAAATGGACAGCAAAAAGTCATTGTAATTTCCGATGCAATGAAACAAAAAATGATTGCAAGTAGTGATAAAATGTTTATTGTCCCTTTTATTCCTTTTATTATTGATAGTGTATTGCCTATTTCGCCTGCTTTTCTCGCATCGTTACAAAAAGGTGACCAAGTTGTTGGTCTTAATGGAGTAGAAACTCCTGCATTTTATGACTTTTCGAAAGCTGTTAAATTACAGAAAAATAAGAAATCAACGCTCTCTTATATTAGAAATGGTATAAGACAAGAGGTCGAACTCACTGTTTCAAAAGAAGGTACCATTGGAGTTGCAATACGGACGCCTGATAAACTATTTAAGGTTTCAAGAATTGAATATTCCTTTCTTGAATCAATTCCTGCAGGATTTACTAAAGGAATTACTACGCTAAGTGATTATGTAAAACAAATGAAGTTAGTATTTACACCCGAGGGAGCTAAAAATGTAGGTGGATTTGGTGCTATTAGTAGTCTTTTCCCTACATTTTGGGATTGGGAGATATTTTGGGGAATGACCGCTTTCCTTTCTATTATACTGGCATTTATGAATATTTTACCAATTCCAGCTTTAGATGGCGGGCACATAATGTTTGTAATATATGAGATTATCACTCGCAGAAAACCTTCAGATGGCTTTATGGAAAAAGCAACAATGATTGGTATGGCATTCTTATTAACGTTGTTGCTTTATGCAAATGGAAATGATTTAATAAAGGTCTTGCTTCGATAAGGAATAGTAAAGTTTATAAAACGGAAAACCCTAGTAAAGATTGTTTTACTAGGGTTTTCCGTTTTTAATTAAGATGGTTTGTAGGAATGTATTTTGTTATTATAGCTCTTAATTCATCGTAATTATATGCAACGGGAAATTTAGGATAATCTTTTACCACGTTTTCAGGTGGACAGAAAAGAATACCAACTTCAGCTTGTTGAAGCATCGAAATATCGTTGTATGAATCGCCAAAGGCAAGTACTTTATATTTAAGACTTTGAAATGCTTCTACCGTTTTACGTTTTGGGTCAGCTTGACGAAGTTTGTAACCAGTAATCATGTTTTTGTCGCTGGTAATGAGTGAGTGGCAAAGCAACAGTGGTCTGTTAAGTTGAGCCATCAATGGGTCTGCAAATTCAACAAATGTGTCAGAAACAATAACGATACGTGCTAGTTCTTTCAACCACTCAATGAATTCCAATGCTCCATCTAAAGGTTTAATTTGCGCTATAACGTTTTGTATGTCCTTTAATGTAAGATTTTCTTGTTCAAGTATTTCGATTCTGTATTTCATTAATTTATCGTAATCTTGAATATCGCGAGTGGTAAGTTTTAGTTTGTCAATACCTGTTTTCTTCGCCACATTCACCCATACTTCGGGAACAAAAACTCCTTCAAGATCGGAGCAAATAACATACATGTCAGTCATTAGTATAATTTTATTTTTTGCAAAAGTACGATTTGATTTTTAATATAAAGACATTACAAATGAATTTCTACATCGATTTCATAAGGCTATCGTACACGTTTTTATATTTCAAAACACCTTCGTCGAGCGAATACCACTTTATTGCTCCATTGCGAATATCTTCTTTAGATAGTGCCTCTAAATCTTTGCATTTCAATGAAATATTTTGAAGATTACTTTTTGAGAAATCATGTACTATTATACCAGCTTTTGTGTCTTCCATTATGAGAGACACATCACCTACATTTGAATTGCAAATCAGTGGAATTCCCATTCCCATAAGTTCGCCCATTTTTGTTGGCGACGAAGCTGTTTTAGAAAACGATGGTTTTATAAAGAAAACTGATGCTTTACTGATGCTTAATAGTGCTGGAAGTTCTGCCCTTTGAGCTTTATGAATTCTTATATATTCTTTTGAGATATCTTTAGCTTCAGCTTTTTCAAAAATTTCGGAAGCATTATCGGCAGTAAGGAATAGGAAACGAGCTTTGGTGTTTGTTTTATGGATTTCGCTATATAAATCAAGCATTTCGTTCAATAAATACCAAGTGCCAATAGAGCCAAGATAGGTGTAAATGTCATTTCCCAAATCGAAACCAAAATGAAGTCGAGTTTTTTCTTTTATGTCTTCGTTAACGGTATGATAATTAAAGTGATTCAAGTCTGCACAGCAAGGAATAACTTCGATTTTAATATCGCTACGAATTTCTTTTCGACTCATTATATAGTTCTTGCCAGCTTCAGTTAAACTAATTGAATAGTCTGACATATTTAAGAATTTAATTTCTTGTCTCTTAAAGTAGTTGTATACCGTCTTAAATATTGGATTTTTGAGATTCCAAATATTGCCTTCAACACGTTCGTCAGCCCAAAAACCTCGCATATCGAAAACGAACTTTGTGCCAAGTTTTGTCTTTAGTTTTAAACCTACAATTGCTGAAATATAACTTCGACAGTGAACAATCTGAATGTTTTTCTCAATGCACAGTTTCTTTGCTGTTTTGTGCATATTCCAAATGTCCCAAAGCGTAGATAATACGGGAGGTTTCGATGTGTAGGGAAGTGGATTCCAAGCAATAGAATTATCCGAAAGCAACTTGGTAATCTTTTCCTTGTTTTCTATAAAGTTTTGTTTCTTTTCAAAACTCAGAATTGTGATTTCAAATCCAAGCTTTGCAAGTCCCGCCAAATAAGGGATTACCTGCGATTGACCAAGGTTATCAGTCATGCCATCGTATGAAATATATAAGACGGTTTTATTGTCCATTTCGTTGAAGGAATGATTGTAATACAACAAGTTGCCAGATTCTGTTATAGAGATAGTCTACATCTTTGTCGTAAAACATATGTTTTAAGTGCTTTACATGTTCTATATTTAAAACACCAAACTCTTTTATCTTAGCATCGCTCAGATATTCGTCAACCAAATATTTTAAATCGTTTTTTAACCATTTTGCTAGTGGAATACTAAACCCCCATTTGGGACGGTTGAAGAATGATGCTGGAACATAATCGTATAAAACTTGTTTCAAAATATATTTTGAAATACCGTTTTTGACTTTTAACGATTCATCAATATTTAAGGCATATTCTACAACATTGTAATCGAGTAGAGGAACTCGAGTTTCGAGGCTGTAAAACATGCTTGCTCGGTCAACTTTTACCAGCAAATCATCTTTCAAGTAATACTGTAAATCAAATAAAGCTTGTTCTTCTTTAATAGATAATTGTCTATTATGATTATGGTAATTTTCTGAAATATTAATGTCCCTCAAAAACCCTTTCTCCAAGACATCTATTATTTCGTTTCGAGCAAATAAATACTGTTCTTGCGAAAAGATATGACTCTTAATAGAATTTTGATTTGGATAATCGAAAACTCTTGCTGCTCTTTTATATCGATTACTCAGCATTGATAGTCCCATAATAATTGGTTTTCGCCCAAATTTTAGAAATGGTTTTTGCAGTCGTTCGGCCCAGTTATACATGCCATAGCCCATAAAAAGTTCATCACCCCCATCGCCCGAAAGTGTCATAGTAACATGTTGTCGTGCAAGTTTGGAGACTATCATTGTTGGAATAGCAGAAGAGTCCGAAAAAGGCTCATCATAGAGTTCAAGCATCGATTCAACTAATTGGAGTGCATCAGTTTCTTTGACTGCAAGTTCCGTGTGATTTGTTTTTAAATAATCAGCCACTGCTTTTGCATATCCGGCTTCGTTATGTTTGGAATCGGGAAACGCAATCGAAAATGTGTTGAGCGGTTTCGAAATTTGTTGTTGTGCTATTGCTGTAACGAGCGAAGAATCAATGCCTCCGCTTAAAAAAGTTCCAAACGGAACATCGCTTTTTAGGCGATAACGAACTGAATTAACAAGTAGATCTCGCAGATTTTCACGTGCTTCAACTTCGTTTGTAATTGTTTCTTTCGAAATTTTATCTTCAATGTTCCAATATCGTTCAATTGTTAATTTCCCATCTTTTAGTTTTCCAAAACTACCTGCAGGAAATTTAAAAATATTTTTCCAAATAGTATTTGGCTCAGGAACGTAACCAAGATGAAGAAATTCATTTATTGATTCGTTACGTATTGATTTACTGTTTCTAATGAAATCTAACGCAAGTAAAGCTTTAATTTCAGATGCGAATGCAAAATGTTTGCCATCCCAATAATAAAAAAGGGGCTTAATGCCCATTCTATCTCGGATGAGGAGTAAAGAATTATCTTTTTTATCGTATAACGCAATAGCAAACATTCCATTGAAATTTTCAATTGCTTTGGTATCTTGTTTCGATAAAAGTTCTAAAACAACTTCGGTATCGGATGTCGTTTTACAAGGAATTTGAAATTCACGGCGAAGTTCGTCATAGTTATAAATCTCACCATTATATATCATAACGAATTGGCTATCGTTCGATACCATTGGTTGATTGGCCGTTTCACTTAAATCGATTATTGAAAGACGATTGTGTGCTAAACCAACAAATTCATCTGAGAAAAACCCTGTAGCATCTGAACCACGATGGGCAGTGGTTCGAGCCATGTTTTTTAGCTCGTTTACATCAAATCGTTTTGTCTCAAACTGATAATATCCTGAAATGCCACACATTATTTTCGAATAAGCTTTTTAAATTTTAACAAAAGTAGCACAATTGCCAAAGAAATGGGATTATTTGTTAGATAAATTCGATTGGGTGAAGTTATGATTGTTCCACCGAATCCCTTTTTAAAGGTATTAATTGCTTGTACTTGACTACCTTCTGCTGCCTCAAGGTTTATTCCGCCTAAATCAAACTGCGTAAAACCTTGTTTTTCTGCATGAAGCATTGCATTGTAGATTACCGAATGCATTAATGGAATACTTCTATATTCGTGATTACTCGTTCCAAATTTATATTGAACCGTATTCCCATTTGCAAGGAAAACACCACCTGCAATGAGCTTATTTTCAAGGTAAGCACCAACAAAATAACCGTTTTTGTTCGTTATCATTTCAGCTAGTTTTGTGAAATACAATTCTGTGTTTTTCCATTGCGTAGCAAGGTTTCTACTTTTATAGGTTACATCAAAAAGGTCAGAAAATTCTTTGATTGTTTGTTCCGTAAAATCATTTGAAATTATTATTCCCGATTTCTCTGCTTTTCTTATTGCTGAATGGTGACCTTTTGAAAAGTTTTTCAGTAAAATCTCAGCATTTGAAATCTCAACGATAATTGTACTCCAAGATGGTAGATCAAAGTACTTTGCTATTGCATAATTCGTTGAAAATAATGGTAACGAATTTTTAGAATATGGTAATTGAATGGTCGTAAATGCGAAGAATCTGTTTTTCAAATGTTTTTGAATTGCAGAAATCATTTCTGAAACCGTCTTTTCATTTTTTGAGACTGGACCATCTTGAATAAATGCTATTGGGAATCGAGTGTGGATAATACAATAACCAATCACTTCTTTGTTTTCATTTTCAGAAATACAATACTCTACTTGTTTTTGAGGCTCCATAGCTTCGGTAAAGGCCAAAACTTGATGAAGTCCGATTGTATTATGGTTTTGACCAAACGAATCGATTTTTTGAATCAATTCTGGAGTTAAGGTTTTATGGTATGAGATTGAAATCATACTTTATGATAGAATGTAAGTTTCTCTAACCTTTTTTCTAACTTTTTAGGATTCATATTGTAATAGATTGGCAAACAAAGGATTCTATTATACATGTCATTTCCCGAATTATTGGTGGACTTTAGCTCAGCAGGTAAATCGGGCCAAGAAAAGGCTGCGATATTTTCAGTGTTGCAAAAGTGTAAAAATCTCTCTTTTTGTTCCGTTGAATCGAACAACAAAGGGAAACACATTGGTGCAATTGTTTTTGGAATTTTTTGGAATAAAGGTTTTAACTCATTAACCTGACTCCATTCTAACCATTTTTTATAAATCGAAACTCTATTGGTTATTTGATGTTTTGCATTTTCTATGATATGATGGCTGGCTAAATCAAAACTATAATCTGGAATATTGGAATATGAGGCAACATATTCATTTTTAATAAATAAGGATTTAAATCGTGGAACAATATCAAGCAGTATTCCAATCATATTTTTGACAATTGCTTTTGGAATATTTTGAGGTTCAAGTGGAAATGTGTTTATCTCAATGTTCGTTTTAGAATACAACATTCCACCATTTATAATTGGAAAAGATTTTCGAGGAGAAGCAATACCGATATTTCCAAATGTTCCTAAAGCCTGATTATCAATTATTCCAAAAGTTCCATGCGAATTATCTTCTATTAATAGAATGTTTTTTCGACTTGCAAATTGTTGAAAATCAGCAATCGATTGTGGAATTCCAAAGTAATGAACCATCAAAATTGATTTAATATTCTGATTAAAAACACTTTCAATGATTTCCCATTTTGGTGTTAAATTATCGTTTAGAGGATAATAAACAATAGAGATATTGAGTGTTTTAAATACTTCAATAACCGTTTCACAAATATATTCGGGAACTAATATTGTAGAATTTTGCAGTTTCAAATGCATAAGCCCCAGTTTTAAAGCTGTTCGACCATAAGCAAAATAATAAGGCGCTGTCTTTGATTGAAAAACTTGTCTTTTCAAATAATGACAATATGGAATTCGCTGATTGGTTCTGTTTAACATGAGAAGAACAAGTAAATGGCTGGAGTATTGGTCTTTTTATTATATTTGATTAATTAATAGACTAGTAAAAAAGTAACAACAAATTGTTATAAAACAAAGATATAATAATTCTTGAGACAATTAGAAGTTGAATTCAAAATGCATATTGGTAAAAGAAAGAGGTTTTAATATATGAGAATTGTTACATATAACAGATTTGGGTTATTCCATCTTAAAGAATTTTCACGAAACGAAGTTTTTTCAGCTATAAAGAACGCTTTTTTTACAATGGATGAATATCTTCATCCGTCAACTGATTACAAGATAAATTCAAGGCAAGATATTTCATATATTCTAGGAAGTTCTGTTCCTGTTGGAGACTGTTTCTATGAAAGATCAACAGTTTTAGTTGAATTAAAACCAAATATTGAAGAAACATTTAAACAATTTCCTTCGACAACGAAAAACGAAATTAATCAGATTCTAAAAATGAATGCCGGTGCCTTCACGATGGATTCGAACCCATCGAAAATGAAAATTACAGCTTTTAAAACGGTGTTTAAGGATTTTGCCAAAGTTATCGGAATGGATGGATTAGATGAAAACTATCTTACATCATTACAACGAAGTGGAGCATTGTATATCAGTGATATTACCGATGAATCTGGAAATATATTGATTTTTCATGTTTATAGGGTTTCACAAGATAGACCTGAACTTTTGCACTCGTATCGCAATGTTTTTATTGGACAAAAACAATATATTTCAAAGGTAAATAGATATTGTCATTGGCTTGATATGTGTCATTTTGCAAAGGCAGGATTTACGACCTATGATTTTGGCGGCTTTTATAAAGGAGATGATGAAAAACATCTCAATATCAATAAATTTAAACTCTCGTTTGGAGGAAATGTGACGGTTTTATTTAATTCTATTCTGTATAATTCACGAAAGGCAAAACTTTTTAAAAAGATAAAAGGAAGTGGCGTTTAGTTCTCTATTCCTTTAATCAAATTTGCCAATTTTTGGGTTTGAAAACGTCGAGAATACTCTTCAATATTTCTTGATTGACATTTTACCGAACCAGTTGTTTCCCATTCTTTATACATAGACTTCAACGCTTCAGCTATTTCTTGAGCTGTAGAGCAGATTATTCCAGTATTGGTATCTGTGATAATCTGTTCCATAAATCCATTGTCTTTACCTGCCATTAGGATTTTTTTATTTATTGGCAAATACTCAAGCAGTTTACCGGGAATCATTTGTTGATTAGCAAAGATTAATAAACAAGAAGCTTTGTAATATTCAGAATATAATTCGTTTCGTGTTAATCGATCGGTCATTTTTATATGATTCTCAATACCGATGGAATTCTTTTGAATTCTTTCTTTTTGTGCTAATTCAAAGTTACTTCCATAAAAGGTTGCTCGTATCTTTTGACATTCACCATTTTGCGTACAGATAGCAAGTCCTTCAAGGAAGATTTCTACTGGATTAAAAAGATAAATAGTTCCTCCAAAAACAATATTAAATGTTTCTTGTCTTTGATTTTCAATAGTATTTTTTGGATATTCATCTTCAAAATAGCCATTTAAAATGATTTCAATCTTCTTTTTGGGGAATAAGGCTTTTTGTAGATTTTGAATAAGTGGTCCAACAGTCGTGATTAAGCTTGCGGATTTTACAAAATGCTTTTCTATCGGAGTATAAAAAAAGGTGTAAAGCATTGTTTCAATATGATTGTTTAGATTAAAGTCTTTACTCCAATAATCTCGATAATCAGCAATCCAAGGAATTGAATGTTTTTTTGATAATTTTGAGGCATAACGAAACAGTATAAATGGTTCACCAGTTGCAATTATATAATCGGGTTTGTGCTCTTTTATGTAGTTGTCTGCAGCATCATAAATGCCTTTTCGATTGTCGAATGGAAAAAATAAATATTGTAAAATGGTATAAAGGAGCGTGATGAATTTTCTATATAAAACCCAAGACCGTAAGCCATATTTTAATATTAATCGATCTCTATAATTTGGATTATATGGAACATTGATAATTGTTCCTGTTTCGGTTTCTTGGATACTGATTTTTTGAATTTCACTGGGTTTAATATAATCGCTAGCATCTTTGTACGTTTCGCCCCAATGCCTTGTCACGATAATTGGATAAAGACCAAATTCATGGAAATACTTAAACCAGGCATATGGTCGCTGGCTTCCCATTGAATTGTATGGTGGAAAATCGTATGCAAGTATTAGTATTTTTTTCATTTAGGAAAATAATTTTTCAGATAAAATATTCGCAATTCGAGTTGCGGTATTTCCGTCCCAAAATATTGGTAATGAACCTTTTTTGTAATTGTCGCTCAAAATGTTTTTTGTTTCTTGAATTACATTTATAAAATTTGTTCCAACTAAGATATTTGTTCCAATTTCAAAGGTTGCAGGTATTTCGGTATTGTTTCTAAGGGTTAAGCATGGAATATGTAATGCCGTCGTTTCTACTTGAACACCTCCACTATCTGTGATAACTAATAGTGCTTCTTTTTCGAGAGTAATAAAATCGATATATCCAATTGGTTCGCTTAATACGACGTTTTTCGACAAAGATTTTAGTAAATTATGGCTTTCTAAATTTGATTTTGTTCGTGGGTGAATTGGGAAAACAACTGTTTTAAGTTGAGCTAGTTCATTCAAAAAGTTGTGTAGTTTGACTAACGAATTATAATCATCAACATTTGATGGTCGATGAAAGGTAACCAAAGTGTATTCTTTTGCTTTAATAGAAAGATGCTGTAGAATTTTTGAGTCTTGAGTCTTTGGTAAATAGTGAAAAAGGCTATCAATCATACTATTCCCTACAAGAAACATCTTTCCCGAGTCAATACCTTCATTTACTAAATTAGTAATGCCACTTTGTTCAGTTACAAATAAATAGTCAGAAAGTATGTCGGTAACTTTTCTATTTATTTCTTCTGGCATTGTGTTGTCGAAACTTCGTAGTCCTGCTTCGATATGGGCAATAGGAATGTTCAATTTTGATGCAACTAACGCACAAGCAAGGGTTGAATTAACATCGCCCACAACTACAATTAAATCTGGATTTTCCTGCAATACTACTTTCTCAAACGCAATCATTATTTTGCCAGTCTGTTCAGCATGCGATCCTCCACTTATCCCAAGATAAAAATCAGGTTTTGGCAGTTCAAGTTCGGTAAAGAAAATGGTCGACATTTTTTCATCAAAATGCTGACCAGTATGGCAAATTTTGTGAATAAATTTATCAGGCATTTGCAAAAAAACCTTATGCAATGGAGCTACCTTCATAAAATTTGGACGAGCACCAACTACCGATAAAATTTTCTTTTGTGTTTGCATTGCTACTATTTAGTAAATAAAAAGTAAATATAATCTTATCTTCGTAATGGTTTTGCCATTGAAAAGAAGTTGTTTATTTTAAAAATATTTTCTTCGAACGATGATTTATTTACTGAAATTCGAGGCAACATATTCAGTTTTTGATTTGTAATGAGGCTTTGCTTTGTTTTATGTTCCTCAGTAGTAAACATATATTGATACTCTGCTTCTTCAACCATAGCAATTACTTTTTCATTGTAAATGCCATTGGGACAAGTAAAAATTTTAACTGTTTTATTGGTTTTTTCTTCTATCGTTTTTTTTGAATTTTGAATTTCATTTCGTAATTCGTCTTCTTTTATAATTGTGTTTAAAATATTGTGTGTCCTACTATGCGAAGCGATGGTCATTCCTTGCTCAACACAATATTGAATATCTGTCCAATTCATAAAGTTGTCGCTCCATTCAAATGTAACACCCAGTTTTTCTTCAATTCCAATAACAAATTGTGTTCTGAAATCAGAAGGCTTTTCAAGTAAAACGCTAAATATTGTATTACTAAATCTGTCGGGTTTGCAGGTTCGATAATCATATTCTAAAGAAATATTTTCTAATGAATAATGAAAAACCGGATAATTTGAATAAATATAATTTAGAGATGCATTTAGTCTATCTGTCCAAAATCGATGACCAGACTCAATTGTGTCAACAATTACACTGCAGATTGCTGTTGCATTATGTCTTTGTAAAATTGGAACAACAACGGTTTTAAAGCTTTTATAGCCATCATCGAAAGTAAGTAGAACTTTGGTTTTGTTTGTTTCTTTTTTGTTGTAAATATTTTCCATTGTTGTAAACTCATAGGAGGACGAAAGATATTCTATAATCTTCTCAAATTGAAATGGTGGTAATGAAGGATATGAAGGATTTGGATCGTCGGAAATGTCATGAAAACACAAAACGAGAGAATCTGATTTTGTGTTTGTTAGTCTTAAAATGTTGTGAAGTTTAATTGTAAATGCCGTTTCAAAAATATTTTGTCTTAATTTACTGACAGGAACAGAAGGAACAGAAAATCGAGAGTCAATTATCTGTAATGAATTTGTAAGTCTTTGCGTTTGTGAATTCCTTGAATATTCTGCAATGGCAGCATCGTTTGGACGAAATTCTTCCGGTTTATTCTCAATCCAATTTTTGTAAAGTTTCGCCAAAACGGCTACCGTATCATTTTTTGTATAGGTAACAAAACCTGTTTTTGTTTCATGAATCATTTTTGTTATTACTTCGTCATCTCCCGGACAATGTAGTATTGGCTTTTTTGCAATAAAATATTCGAATATTTTTAAAGGAACCCATCCACCCATTTCTTTTGTGCCGAAAACAAGTAATAAATGAGCTCGTTTCATCTTTTCAATCAAAATATTGTGTGGGATTCGTCCTGATAATTCAAAATATTTTTCGAAACCAATAATTGCTTGTTTAATTCTTTCACCTTCTTTTCCATCAATCAAAACACCGGGGAAATGAACTTTGACTTTATCATTCCCATTAATTATTATTTGTTTTATTGATTCTATGAAAATCTCAATATTAAAAAGGCCATAAATTGATCCATTATGTAAAATTGTGAATTCATCGGTATTAAAAATTTCATCGTTAAAAAATGCTTTATCTTCATCTTCATAACCATTGAATACAACAAAGCCTTTCCTTTTTGTGAATTTTTCAATTTCTAATTTCCATTCCTCAGAACAAGTTGTAAATGCATCGGCATTCGATAACCATTTCTTTTCGCTTTGTGCTTCAATTAGCTTCAGTAAAAATGGCATTTTTTTAATTAACCACCAATGAGTATTCCATGGATCTCTATAATCGGGAATCCATCGTAAATAGGGGAATTGGTTCTTTAGTAAATAGCCAAAGCGAAATAAAATATACGGTTTTCCACTTGCAAAAACGTATTTTATATCCTCATCCTTTGCTATTAAATCTTTTGTGTAATAATATAAATTTCTAGATGGAATGAAATATAAAAAGTAGTTTTGAAAAACGAGTTCCATAAGACTTAAAAACTTGGTAACAAACCAAAGTTTATTCCTATATTTAGCCTTAAGCTTATCGCGTAAATTCCCAGTATATGGAATTGAATGTACTTCAAATCCATCAAACTTTTGAATCTCAATTTCCGTTTTTTGTGAAATACCAGCATAATCTGTTTGATCTTTTTCCCAGTGACGCGTAATCACAATTGGATAGAAGCCAAAATTATGTAAATATCTTGCCCACGAATAGAGTCGGTAACTTCCTGCAAAGTTACCCGGTGGGAAAAAGTAGGTGAGTATTACTATTTTTTTTAAACCGGATTTACCGTCCATCAAATCTATTTTTTTGTAAAAATATGTTTTTTAATCGAAAATCATCGAATGTTTCCGATTTCTTCAACGTAGTTTTTAATAGATAGCATGAGTTTTCGACTGTAGCTTTTTCGAGACAATGGTTCATACATTTCGTTATTATGCCAAAGCAATACACAGCTTTGACCTAAGAGTAAAGTGTTTTTAATCTTGTCAAATGATATTTTCTCAGCCTCTTCAAACGTAAGTTTCAAGGTATTTCTCAATGTCACGTCCATAATTGTAAGTGGAATAATTTCGACATTTATAGCTCTATTTTCTTTGTAAGACCATTGTTTAAACGGTCGAGAAATTGCTCCTCGAAACAATAAATTATCGCAAAAATAGAATGAGAAATCTTGTTTAATTCTGTTTTTTTCCAACGGAAGCAAATCATCTGGATAACAACAATTTAAGTAATGGAAACGTGAGTATTTTGGATATTCAAAAATAACTTGTTCGATGGTTTCGATTTGCTTTTTCAGTGATTCGGGCTTATATCTCGTATTATACGATGGATGAATTCCAAATGAAACATTTCCCATCACTCGATTCAAATATTCTTTAAACGACAATTGGGAATAGTCGTTTTTGAAATCATATTTTTTGTGCGACTTTTCAACTAAAAGAAAACCAATATTTTTAACCTGTAACGAGTCCGAAATTTTGTCTTTAAACAAAAACATGCTTTTTGTCAGCATAACATTTCGCAATAAATATCTTTTTGAAAGAATAACCGACCAAAATTCCTCAATAAACAACATTCGTCGGAGAAAAATGATATGTTTGAAAAATCGCCAAATGGTTTTGAAAAACCCTAAATACGACCACAGATTTATATAATCGAAATCCGAAGTAAAGTAAATTGTTCTTACTCGTTTTTCGGTTGCAAGATAATTCAACTGAAACATATCTATAAGAACATCAACCATTGGATAACTTAAATATTTTTGAATATTTCTATAAACCGAATCGGAAGTAACTCGATTGTGATTATCAACTCGAACAGGTTTGCCAAAGTAATGTTCATTGACAAAAAAATGAACCAATTTTAGAAATCGAATTCCGTTTGGCGAAACATTTTTATATAATTGGAACAGTTCAGAATTATTAGATTTGCATTTAATAATCTCAAAAAAAATGGTTTCAAGTGCATCAAAATCAGTGTCTGATAGTTCTGGATTCTCAAAATCAAAACAACGTTCAGTATATTCAAAATTTTGAAATTGAATATGTATCATTTCATTGTCGATAGAACATACTTTTAGTACTGTTTCATCAATTCCAAAAACGTCAAGGAGTAAATATTGTATGTGATTTATCGACAGCATTTCTTTTAAAATGAATCCAAAGGTAGCAGTTTTCGGAGTTTAAAAATAGAAAAATGCAAAGCATGTTCGTTGAATCGTTGATTTTTATATTTTTACAAAAATCTTATTTGAGTTTTTAGTAAATGAAAAAACTATTGTTCCTTTTTGGATTATTTGTAATGGTACTTTGCCATTCAACTGCATTTGCGCAAGAGCAAGAGCCCAAAAAGGACGAAAAGGAACCGCCCAAAAAAGCAAAGGTGAAGATTGAAAAAATGGAATCTCACAAAATAAAGCGGAATTTTAGGAACGATGAGTTTGTACGTAAACCCAAAAGTACATCGAGAGCTGAAGATAAGAAACTTCGAAAAGCTCAGAAAGAGCAACGCAAAAAATATGAAGATCGTCGTGTTGATGAACAACATAGTGCTGTAACTAGAAAAATGAAACGCGATGAACGAAAAGCAAATAAGTTTAATGAAACACGAAGTCAAACCTTAAGTCAATCGGCAAAGGATGGCAATAAAATTCATTTTTCTTTAGGCTGGATTTTCCATCGGAGTAATCAAAAACCGGGTGTAAATGGTGCCAATGCACGAGATGCCGATAAATTTAATGCTTCTCACGGCTCCGCAAGTCAGTCGGCTCGCGATGCCAACAAAGTGCATTTTTCGTTGGGTTGGCTTTTTCGTCGAGATAAAAGCAAACCTGATATTAGTAGTCGCAGTCAGAGAAGAGCAAATCGAAATAATTCCTCAAAGTCTGTAAAAAGCCAATCGGCTCGCGATGCTAATAAAATTCATCTGTCACTTAGTTGGTTATTTCATCGAAATGGGAATAATTCCAAAGGTGGTGGCGAACATCGAAGCTATAAAGGGAAAAACTAATCTCTTGTACTTGTTTTCTATTACCTCGGTCTTTCTTTCATATACTCATTTTTAATGTGTTATTCTATTAAAATGGGTAATAGTCACATTTTAAGATGATTGTATGTTGATAGAATGTTGAAACATTACAAATGCTTGTAAACCAATTCAAAGTAATTTTAAATGCCCAAATTGTAGAATTTCAAAAATCATTTGAAACATACAATTGTGCTCAATTTTGATTTTACAATTACACTTAAAAAAATAAGAATGAAGCAAAGAATCACTGCACTGTCAAACGCGATTATTCTGGTGCTATTTAGCATGGTTACGTTTAATGCCATTGCTCAAAAAACGCAGATCTACACTTACGAAGACAAAGATTTTAGAAAAGGAATCGACTTGTTCAGTAAAGAAAAATATACTGCAGCACAAGAAGCATTCAAATTGGTTATCGATCACTACAAAACGGCTACAAGTCTTGTAAAACCCGAAGCTGAATATTATTTTGCCGTTTGTGCCATCGAACTTTTCAATCCCGATGCCGAATATTTGGCCGAAACATTCATCGAAAAATATCCTGAAAGTCCACGAGTTCAGTATGCTCATTTTAATTTTGGTAAATATTTTTACCGAGATAATAAATTCCCCGAAGCGTTAAAACAATTCGAAGAAGTTGAGGATCGCAATCTAAAACCAGTCGATAAATCGGAATATTTATTTAAAAAAGGATATTGCTATTATCAAGCAAAAAATAATGATAAAGCTCGCGACTGTTTTCGCCAAATAAAAGACGATTCTACCAATAAATATAAATCGCCTGCTTTGTATTATTATTCACATATCGAATATCAAAACAAAAACTACGAAACAGCTTACAAAGGATTTGTATCGCTAAAATCGGACGAGACCTTTGCACCAGTTGTGCCATATTACATCACACAAATTCTTTATATTCAAAAGAAATATCAAGATGTGATTGACTTTGCAACTCCTTTAATGGAAGGCGCAAGTGTCAATCGGGTTGCCGAAATTGCTAGAATATTGGCAGAATCGTATTATCAACTCGGCAAATATGATCGCTCGCTAACGTATATGGAAAAATATTTGCAAACAGCCAAAACCATTGTAAAGGCTGATAATTACATGATGGGATTTCTTTATTACAGAGTTTTGAAATATAGCGATGCCATAACCTATTTCAGACAGGTTACAAACGAAAATGATTCGCTTTCGCAAAATGCGTTTTATCATCTTGCCGATTGTTATGCGAAATTAAACCAAAAAGATAAAGCTCGCAATGCTTTTATGGCAGCTGCAAAGATGGATGCAGACAAAAACATCAAACAAGATGCGATGTTTAGTTATGCAAAAATTACGTATGAAATTGGACATTCTCCATTCAACGAAGCTATTCTTTCATTTCAACAATATATCGATGCTTATCCAGAGGCAACAAACATTGATGAAGCGTATGGATATTTGGCAAAAGTGTATATGTCGACCAAAAATTACAAAGATGCTTTAGCTTGGTTAGATAAAATAAAAAAACGCGATAACGAAATGAATTTGGCGTATCAACGAATTGCATTTTATCGCGGTTTAGAAATATATAATAGTCTCGATTATTCGGGAGCTATCGATATGTTTTCGAAATCGCTTCAATATAGTATGTTCGATAAAAATCTTACAGCTCTTTCATATTTTTGGCGTGGCGATGCTCAATATCGTCTCGAAAAATACGACGAAGCAATCGACGATTATAAGGTTTTCACAACATCGCCCGGCGCAATTGGCAAATCGGAATATCCATTAGCACATTATTATTTAGGATATTGCTTTTTCAAGTTAAAAAAATATGACGATGCATCGCGCTGGTTCCGCACCTTTGTGGAATTTAAAAATGTTGGCAAATCGAAAAATTATTGCGATGCCTGCAACCGAACTGGCGATTGTTATTTTATGCAAAAAAAATACGATGTGGCAATGAAATTCTACGATCAAGCTTATACTACCAATAGTTTGGATTTCGATTATGCCTTATTTCAAAAATCGTTCTGTGCTGGCTTACTTAGAAAGCTCGACCAAAAAATCGACGGAATGTCGAAACTCTTGAACGATTATCCACAATCGGCATTGGTCGATGATGCTACTTTCGAAATTGCCGAAACTTGGTGCGCAAAAGAACAACCTCAAAACGCAATTTCGTATTACGAAACTATTTTGAAGAAATTCCCAACATCGAGTTATGTTAAAAAATCGTTACTTCAATTAGGATTAATCTACGTAAATATCGACCAAAACGATAAAGCTCTAGCCGTTTATAAACAATTTGTTAGCGATTACAAAGGAGCTCCTGAGTCGAAAAATGCATTAAACGGAATTAAAAATATTTATATTACAAAAAATGATGCTGGTGGTTATTTAGATTATTATAAAAGTGTAAATGGCGAAAACTCGGTTAGCGAATTCGCTCAAGATTCACTTATTTATTTGGCTGGTGAAGACGCTTATATGAAAGATAATTGCACAAAAAGTAATGAGATTTTTGGATCGTACAACAAGAAATTTCCTAACGGAATATTTAGCCTCAATGCCTTGTATTATCGTGCCGATTGTTTCTTGAAAGTGAAATTGCCCGATAGTGCTGCCGTTTGTTATCAGTCGATTGTGGAACGTAAAAAAAATAAATATACCGAAGTGTCACTTTTCAACCTTTCGCAAATTGAATACAACAACGCACAGTACGACAAAGCGCTTAAATCATTTATCTTGCTCGATAGCCTTTCTGAAAATAAATCGAACCAAATGGAAGCTCGGAAAGGAACGTTGTTGTGTTGTGTTAAATTAAAAGATTCAACAGGTATTGTAAGATCGGCCGAGAAACTTTTAGCAACCGAAAAAGTACCAGCCGAGTTGATTCGTATGGCGACATTTAATTTGGCAAATATTTACCTGCAACAAGCAAAGCTCGACAAAGCTATGGAAATGTATAAAAAAGTAGCTATTGATGTTAAAAGTGCTGAAGGTGCAGAATCGAAATTCCACATTTCGGAAATTCTGTTTCATCAAGGAAAGGTTGATGAATCGGAAAAAGTTATTCTCGATTTCTTAGATCAAAACTCTCCTCAACAATATTGGATGGCAAAGAGTTATATTCTTTGGGCAGATATTTTCGAAAGCCGAAAAGACGATTTTCAGGCGAAACATACTTTGCAAAGTATCATCGACAATTATCCCGAAAAATCGGATGGAATTCTTAACGAATGCCAACAAAAGCTCGATATATTAAATACACCACCAGCACCCGAACCAACACCTGTTCAACCCGATAATGCTGATGAAATTCAAATTAAATAAGTGATGACGATGAGAAATACTATGATAAAATATTCAGCAACCGTTTTTGCAATTTTTGCATCAACTATTGCATTTTCACAACAAAAAGATTCGACGAGTAATGACCCTAATTTAACCAAAGTGGTACATGTTGTTACGGAATACGAACCTGCAATTTCCGATGCGAACCGCATAAATAGTTTGCCTCAGATCGAAGACACTTTAAGCGTAAGACCAACGTTTAAATATTCAATTATTTCAAAACCAATTCATCCCGAATTTGAGTTAACGCCAATAAATGCCGCTAAGATGAAGGGTGAACCGTTAACACGTTTATATCGTGGGATATTTACCGGCGGTCTTGGAAATTATTTGAGCACATTGGCAAATCTTCAACTTGGTTCCATTCGTTCGAAAAAAATGTCATTCAATTCAGAGTTCAATCATCAAGGTTCATTTGGCGATTTAAAAGTAAACGGCGTAAATCAAAAGGCAACAATTTCCGATAATTATATGAAATTAAACGGCAAACGCTTCTTAGAAAAGAAAGAAGTTTATGGTTCTTTAGGTGGGAAATTTGATGTATTTCATACCTATGGAATGCCCAATAATATCACATCTTCGACCGATAACATTGCTCTCAATTATTCAACAATAAATATCGAAACGGGAATTCGTTCTTTATATACCGATTCGGGAGCTATAAATTACAATATGAAACCACATTTCGAACTTTTTAAGTCGAAAACCGACGATGAAATGGGCGTTGGTTTAGAATCGGAAGTTGAAAAATTAATGGGAATATATTCTGTAACCGGATTATTAAATATTAACTATTGGGATGGAATTGATAAAACTACCGATTTGTTTTTTAATCCTTTTGCTACTATAAATCAAGGGCATTTTAAAGGAAAAGTTGGATTTGCAACACAATTATATGCTGGCGGATATTCTAAATTTCATCTGTATCCTGATGTATATGCTGAATACAATGTTGCCGATTATATTTTTGTTCCATTCGTTGTTTGTAATGGTTATTCACAATGGGGCGGGATAGCAAAATTAGTTGAAGAAAATCCTTATTTAGCACCTGGAACAAAAGCAGATCCAACAAGTTATAATGTAAATGTGACTGGTGGTGTAAAAGGTTTGATGACAAGTTTTATGTCTTACTCAATGTCAGCAACTTTTTCGCAAGTAGATAATATGCGTTTTTTTGTAAATGAATTGCCATCATCTTTTTCTGGAGAATCTTATGTTGCATGGCCAATAATAAAGCCAAATTATTATTATTCAACAGTTTCAAGTGCAACTAATGTGTTAAATTTTCATGGTGAAATAGGTTATAAGAAATTCGAAAAACTAAATTTGACCTATAAGTTCGATTATTTCTCATATGACACAAAAGATATTGCAAAAGCTTATAACAAACCATCAGTCGTTTCAACCTTGAATTTCCGTTACGATATGCAGCATAAAATTATCGTTAATTTTGACATCTTCTTTGTTGGCGAAAGACCATCAACAATGGGAACTGCTAAAGGTTTTGTCGATGCAAATTTAGGCGTTGAATATCGTTTAACGAAAAGAGTTTCGGGCTTTGCAAATATCAATAACATAGCAGCTCAAAATTATCAATATTGGGCAAATTATCCAGTTCAACGATTCAATGCATTGTTTGGATTTAGCTATTCGTTTTGGGGCGAATAATCTATATGCTTTTTTACAATAATTACTATAATGCCTGCTAGTATCGTGAACATTAAAGTACTAAACCATGAAAAGTAAGAAATAAGTTGTAGTTTATCACCATTCCGAAATGTGTAAATAAGTGCGATTGAGAGACCTAAATAAAAGATTTGCCAAATAAGCAATATTAAATTTGATTTTGTTGCTGAAAATATTGAACAAACATTTGTAATCGCAAAACCTACAACTGTCATTGGAAATAATTTTGCTGCAATTCTTCCCGATAATCTCCATTGTTCGCCAAAAACAAAAGCAAAGATTTGTTCACCCCAAAGGACAATAGGTAATAATAAGCATAAACCGGTTATGATGCTTACAGAGAAGGTAATAAAGAATAAAGTTCTTTTATTTTCTGATACCGATATCTTTTGGAAAAAAATTGGAGAAACGGAAGATGCTATGATAAATAATGGGTAATTTATAGCCTTGTAAGCTTGTGAATAGAACCCTACAAATGATGCTCCTACATATAGAGTCAATAAAAATATCATAATATTGTTTGAAATAGTATTTAAAAACACCATTGGCACTGAATAAAGAGGAAACGACCTATATTCTTTAATAAGATCCTTTGTTTGGCTTATATCAATACGTTCAAATCGCTTTTCAGAAAGTATAAGAATTGAAATTATTTGTCCAAGCATAAATCCAAATACAAGTCCCTTATTACCAAAAGTTAATAATCCAAAGCAAATTGAAAAAATAGAAACAACGACATTTTGCAATATTCTAGCAATTGCTATTTTTTTGTAATTCTTTGCACGATTATATTTTGATGATAAAAGGGTATAAAATCCAACTAAAAAGATGGCAATTGGAAGTTCAAATCGATTAGCATTTATTACCTGTTGGAATCCTTTGAAAATTGTGAAATTTGATGTTAAAAGAAAAATGAAAGCTGCAATTAGTGACGTTCCAATACAGCAAATTATTCCAATTGAAACCAATATTTTAGTGTTATCTTCTGTTTTTGGTAACATTAAGGCTGCGTCAAATCGACCAGCTGCAATATAACCGAATGCATTTACGATGCAAAAAAATAATGCAAAATCGCCAAATTGAGCGGGTGAAAAAAGTTTTGCTAATATTGGAAGTGCAATAATTGTTATTGTTTGTGCTATAACAGTGCCAGTAAATAAAGTTCTTAGTTCTTTAAAAATGTCGTTCTTTAGAAATTGTTTTAGTACTATTTTCATCTGTTTTTCTTTATTAAATCTTTAATTGTCAGATGGAAAAAGCCAAACAATTTTCTTTGAATGGTGTGCATGTTTTGCTTATGACTATTTCATGATTTTTATTCAAGATAAAAATGTAATAATTACGCCTCTGAAATTCCATTATAGTAACTGTGGCTTCAAATAATTTCTAATTTTTGAATTTAGATTTGTTGTTAATGGCTAATTGATTAATATTTTAATCCTCATGATTTTTTATCCTAAGTAACTTAGTCCCAACAATTGCAAATCCAAAAATATTTGTGTCTGTAATTTTGATATTACTATATTCCTCTGCTTTATACCATGAAATTACATCTTCTGGAATAAGTTCAAATCGATAAAATGGGGCGAATCCATTAATTAAATCTATCATAATTTCGCGCCAATCCATTTTTCTTTTTTTGGAATATAATACAATATAATATATTGGTATTAAGGTAAATATAAACAAATAGAATAGTACTTTGGGCGAAATATGTTTAGTTATATGTCGGGCTTTTAGAAAAAGATTATGAATAATTGAATTATATGGTTTATAAAGCCATAAACAGAATTTACCTTGTTCTTTTGCTAATGCTTCAATGCTTTTGAAAGAAAGTCGAGGATCTTTTGTGTAATGAATTACACCGCTCGAATAAACAATATCAAAACTGTGTTTTTCAAAGGGAGGATATTGTAAATCCCCTTGAATATAGAATATGTTTTCATGATTTTGATTTAAATATGCCTTTTCAATACTAAAGCTAATATCCATAGCGAATACAAATGCTCCGTTTTGGGCTAAAATTTCGGAATTGAATCCATGTCCACAACCAATTTCTACGATGTTTTTTGAACGTACATCATGTTCATTAATTTCTTTAAAAAGTTTCTTAACAGTTGTTTTCTCATCTTGGTGCCATATCTTATCTGTTGAATCACGTTTTAATAAATTCCATTCAAAACTAAAACATGCTGTAATATTTTTGTTTTTCTTGTAGCATTCTTGAATTATTGAACCATGTTTTGATAAAATATCGTTTTCTTTTGTTTTAAAATCAGGTAGATGAGTATTGAAAAAATCTTTAAAAAGTATAATTGCTTCGGTTAGTAAACGTGGAACGCCATATATTATTGGAAATATCATTCCATTGGGGGAATACAGTATGGCCGTATATATTTCATCAATATTACAGTTATTGTATTGTTTTTGATGGCGTTCAAGAACCTCAATTTTTAGTGGTTCACCCGAAATCGGACATCTTAATAATGGGCAGTATTTATCTTGCACGTTATTTTTGTTGTAATAAATTTTACGACTTTTATTTATGTTTACAAAAATACACATTCTAAATAGAGTTTCTTTAAAAGTATCACGAAATGATAGATAGTCCCGAATTTCACATAATTAAACCTTTAAATTTTACTGATTTTATTTCCGTATTTTTACAAAAATATATATATATGGATAAACAACCTATTATTTTAGTAAATCCAGGTGGAAAACCAGAATTAGACGCGTTAGAAAAAAACAGATATTCTGGGATTTATATGCTTCCATATAGTTTACTGTTTTTGCAAAATTATTTACTTATAAATAATCTAGCATCTCAGGTATTTGATTTGTATTGGCAAAAGCTAGATGAACTATTAGAAATAACGAAATGCTCTGAAAATCCTATTGTTGGGATAACAGCGCAACCTCATTCTGTGTTATTGGCTTTAGATATTATCAAACAAATTAAAAAAAGCAACAAAAATGCTATTATTGTTGTGGGTGGTAATTTCTTTACCAACACACATCGGGATTTATTAAGCCGATTTAATGAAGTTGATGTGGTAGTTCGTGGTGAAGGTGAAATTACTTTTTACGAATTGGTAAATGCAATACATAACAATAAAAGTTTTGATACTATTGACGGCATAACGTATAAAAATAATGGTAACATTATTGAAAATAAAAATAGACAAACAGAAAAGGATTTAGAAAAATTCTCATTAATGTACGATAGGTTACCTATTCCGAATCGTTTTAAAGAAGGAATTTTACTGCGCAACTATGAAAAAGAAAATTACCGAAGTTTTCCTGTTTTTTTGGGTAGAGGTTGTCCAAGAAAATGTGTTTTTTGTGAATTTAACCAATTTAAATACAGAGTTCGTGAAATCACCCATATTTTACAAGAAATAGATTATTTACTAATAAACTACAGTGCTAAATATTTAACTTTTGCCGATACTTCCTTTTGTGAAAATAAAAAATTCGTTAAAGAATTCTGCGAAGTACTTATTGAAAAATACCCGAGTATTAAGTGGTCTTGTGAAGCGCGTGTTGATACACCATTAGATGTTTTGGAATTAATGGCAAAGGCTGGTTGTATTAGTGTTGCTTTCGGATTGGAATCAGGTTCAGAAAAAGTATTAAAGGCAATTAATAAAAATATTGATCTAACCAAAACAAGTGAATTTGTAAAAATTTGCTATTCTCTAGGAATTCGTAGTCACATGTTTTTGATGGTTTCATTACCAGATGAAACCGAAGTAGATGCAATGCAAACATTAAAGGAGTGCGGTGAATTGTCGAAATATGTAACAAGCATCTCACTTGGCATTACTCATATACTCCCAGGTACCGAATTAGAACGCATTGCATTCAAAAAAGGCATTTTAGCTAAAGATTTTTCATATTACGACGAGCGATTTTATCATTCGTACACACAATTTAGTGATGCACATATCCCATTGTATTTTGAGCATCTTAATATCGATTTTATTGAAAAGTTTTTTACAAAAATAATGGATTTAAGAGCACAAAGGTTCGACAATCTTAATGACCTCATGCGAAAGGCTAAAACTGGCATTTTATCTTTACACCGAAGGTCATTACAAAAGAATTTAATTTATATTCGACGATTTATTATTGCTGTTTTTAGGAAAAGATGAACTGTTTTCAATTTGTAAAAGCTAAAACCATTTGTGTACATTAACTTCTTAAGAAAAATGATTTTTCAATAACGTATTTGTTTGATTTTAAAAGATATATCTTTCTTTATATGAAATCATTATAGGGTAATCCGTTTGTCAAATGTACTTATTTTAAATGGTAATAATGAAATGATTTTCAATGAATGGTTTCATTGGAGTATTATTTTAGAAAAGAGATCCTAAGATTTTTTAAGGGTTGCAGTGTTTTTTTTAACATAAAGTTTTACTTTTTCTGAAAAAACAGTTACGTTTGTGTATAATTATTAACACGTGCTGGAAACTTATTAACAAGAACACCGTAAACCCAAGCTTTGTTAATGTAAAATTTAAAAGATAAAATCAACAGATGAAGGCAAAATTACTTAAAATATGGCTCTTATTATTTCTTTCCATTCTAAGCTTTTCTTCTTTCTCTGCAGATAGATTTTGGGTTGGCGGAACTGGTAATTGGAACGATGTATCACATTGGTCCATTGAGTCAGGAGGTATTGGTGGAGCAACCATTCCAACATCATCGGATAACGTATTTATAGATTCTAAGTCTTTTACTGCTATAGGTCAATCAATTACAATTTCAGGAAGTTCATCATGCAATAATCTTACTTGGACTGCAACAAGTTTAAGTCCCGAATTAATTGGTAAAGGTTCATCAATTATTCAATTAAGTGGTTCACTATCAGTAACCGATACATATATTGATTCCTTTTTAGGTACAATTTCGTTCATTGGTTCTATGGATAATACAATTCAATTATCGAAAAAAATTGCTGCAAATCTTTTATTCAATGGGAGTGGATCTTGGACTTTCCTCTCGGAAGTGTCTACATCTCAAAATATTAAATTGCAAACAGGAACTGTTAAAACAAATAACTTCCCCATTTTTGCGAATACTTTTGATGGTAATGGAATTCAAACAAGAGCATTATTTCTTGGCAACTCAGTTGTTACGGTTAATAGTTGGCTTTTTGGAACAACCGCAAATCTAACTTTTGATGGTTCTAACGCTAAAATAATTGTCTTAGGTGATTGGGCAAAAGACTTGCAACGTGGAAATTTGATTTATGGGATTTTAACTAATTCGGATAAAAGAGCTGCTGATTTTACAACTACTGTATCACCATTCACTTGTGATTCAATTTCAGGTAAAGCAAAAGGTAAAATAATGGTGACTGTTACAGGTTTAACAGCTCCAATTCAATATATGTTATATAAAAATAATATTGCTTTATATGCAACTAAAAAAACGCCTGTACCATCAACAGCATTAACTTTTACTGTTGCTGATTCATTAATGTCAGATACTTCTTATCATAATATTTACAAATTAGAAATATATAAAACAAATGTATTCCAGGTGTCCAAAGTTGTTAATTATCCAGCAACATGGCCAGCACCAATGATTGTACCTATTTCTGTTTTAAAACATGTTACTTGTGCTAACAAAAGCATAGATGCAGAACTTATTGCAAATCCTACTGGTGGTAGTGGATTGTATCGATATTCTTGGGGACTAAATGATAAAGGTATTGTTCAAACGACGCAAATAGGTAAAGATTTTGGAAATCATATTGGGATTTCTTGTGGGGTAACTGACTCAAACCATTGTTACGTTGCTGGATCAATAGTATATCAACCATGGATTACAGGATATACAGGTCCATATCCATTTGTATATAATCCAGACCCGGTATCAAGTACACCATCATGTGGTTCGCAAAATAATGGAACAATTTCAGTAAAAATGCTGGGAGGATGGGGTTCACGTCAATTTACATTAGCCAGTTTGAGTGGAACCGATAATCGTTCTTATCAATCAGATAGTAATTTTCAAAGTCTAAAAACAAATGAAACATATACTATCACAGCAAAAGATACAAATGGTTGCATTAATACTTCACCCAATCCAATTACGATTGGTGTAATTCAAGAACCAACTGTAAATGCAGGCGTTGATACAACAATTTGTGCCGATTTAACGGTAAACTTAAATGCTGCAGTTGCAACAAATTGTTCTATAATAGCATGGACAACAACAGGAGATGGAACATTTTCAAGTTCATCAATTCGAAATCCAATATATACTCCTGGAACTAGCGATAAACTATTAGGAACCGTAAAACTTACGATAACTGGAACTGGATTAGCCGGTTGTAACAATGTTACCGATTTTAGAATTGTTTCTATTAGTCCATTACCGAAAGTTTTTGCTGGATCCGATCAAAATGTCTGTTTAACTGGATTAACTTATTCTTTATCTGGTGCCACGGCATCGAACCAAAGTTCAGTAACATGGACTAGAAAAGGTGACGGTATATTTTCAGATCCATCGATTGTTCAGCCAACATATACATTTAAGACAGCAGATACGACAAGTAAATTTGCAACTGTCGTTTTGTCTGTTCAAGGAAGTGGAGGTTGTGCTACTAGAAATGTAAAAGATTCTTTAGATTTTACTATGTCGGTTCCTCCATTTAATTATGCTGGAGCAGATCAGAATATGTGTAAGGGTGTTAATTATACAGCAAGTTTAGCATCAATCCATTATTATAGTTCAATCGTATGGTCAACTTCTGGTGATGGATCTTTCTCAAGTACGTCGATCGAGCAACCTATTTATACTCCAGGAACAAATGATAAATCAAATGGATCAGTAACATTAACAGCAAAAGCTATTGCAAATAGTCCCTGTGTTGATAAAACGTCAACAGTGAAATTAACGTTTTTCGATCCTCCAACAATTACTGCAGGCAATGATCATATTGTTTGTTCAAATGGACTATATACAATTACAAACGAAGCGGCTCAAACATATTGTAATACGTTACAATGGTCTACATCGGGTGATGGTACATTTAACGATAAAACCAAAATAAATCCAATATATATACCCGGAGCAAATGACAATACTTTAGGAAGTGTAACTTTAACTTTAACTGGAATTGGTAATGGAGGATGTTCTACAATTACCGTTACCGATAATATGACCTTGACAATGGTTGACAGTGCAATTGCGTATGCAGGTCTCAGTCAAAATGTATGTAAAAACTCTACATTAGATATCACAACGGCTACAGCTCAAAATTATAGTTCTATACTATGGACTACCTCAGGCAGCTCTGGAACTCTTACAAGTACAACAACTTTAGCTACAAAATATATACCTAGTATTGCCGATAAAGCAGCGGGTTCAGTTATATTAACGTTAATTGCAAACGGGAATGCTCCTTGTCCTAATGTTCCATCGGCTATTACAATAACACTTTCTGATCAACCAATCATAGAATTAGGCTTAGATCAAAAAGTTTGTTCGAATGGACCATATGACTTAAAAGCAACAACAGGTTCTGCCTATAGTGCATTACAGTGGACAACAACGGGCGACGGAACGTTTAATACTCCAACAACGCTTAATCCAATATATACACCAGGCTCAACGGACAATACGAATAATTCGGTAATGTTGAAACTTCAAGCTACTGGTACTGGCGGATGTTCAGCAATGAAAGTTCGCGATTCGTTGACTGTTCAATTAATTGATAGTGCATTTGCAAGTGCAAGTGCAGCTAATCATAGTATTTGTAAAGGATCAACGTTAACAATTAGTGATGCTACAGCTCAAAATTATAGTTCTTTATCGTGGACTTCAACAGGAACAGGAACATTTTCAAATCCATTAGGTGCAAATGTCGATTATGTTCCAAGTGCCGGAGATATTGCTTTACCTGCACCAGCATCGGTAAAGTTAACTTTAACAGCAATTGGAAATGCTCCCTGTCCAGATTTTCCTTCTCAAATAACGCTAAAATTGGATGAACAACCAACCGTTTTTGCTGGGAACGATTTTGTAATTTGTTCAAAAGCACCTTATACATTAGCTGCATCAACTGAAGGTTATAATAATACAAGAACATGGACAACGCCCACCGGAGATGGTTCGTTTAATAATGCTTCAACCTTACATCCGATTTATGCTCCTGGAAATAATGATAAAACAGTAGGATCTGTCTTGATGGTTTTAACTGTAACCGGAAAATTGTCGTGTACGGCTATGTCAAAATCAGATTCAATACTTTTAACAATGAATGATCCTCCAATAGTCAATGCTGGAGCAATAATGGATATTTGTAATAATAAATCAATTGATATTACTGATGCCTCAGCATCAAATTATGCTTCATTGTTATGGTCATCGTCAACTTCGGGAACATTTACTGCAGGTACAAATTTATTAACCTCTTATAATTCAACTCCAGCTGATTTAATAGCTAATCAAGCAACATTGACTCTTAAAGCAATTGCGAAACCATCGTGTGTTGATGCAACGAGTCAAAAAACTGTGAATTTATTTAAGCCAGCTTTAGTAACCTTACCTGGAACTGATATTGTTTGTTTTAATTCAACATATACTTTTGTTGGCGATACTGCAACAAATTATAAAACCATAATTTGGGAAAAAACATTTGCTGATGGTACTTTTAGTAGTATTAATACCTTGCATCCTACATACACGTTAGGTGCAAATGATATTTTATCAGGTCTAGCATTTTTGACTTTAAAAGCTACAGGCAATGCCGATTGCAGTGATGATAATCGTACAATGACATTGACAATTGATAAAGGTCCTCAAATTGATGCAGGAACAGATGTGGAAATTTGTTATAATGGAACAGCAAAGATAAGTGGAGCAACAGCTCAACTTGGAACCTATGCTTCTTTGGTGTGGACTACTACAGGAAATGGAACCTTTGATGATGCAACTTCATTAAATCCGGTTTATACTCCGGGTACAGCAGATTTAACAGCACATACCGTAAAATTGAAATTAACAGCATTAGGTAAAAGTAAATGTGTTAATGCTATTGATTCTATGAATGTAAGTATTTTGCCACAACTTACTGTCTCAATGAATTCAGGTGGTGCACATCCTTTTTCTACAAAATGTTTTGGAGGTTGGGATGCAGAAGCTCATGTTGTAGCTACTGGTGGAAATCTACCGTATACATATAAATGGAATGATGTAAAAATTACAGGAAAAGATACTTTATTATTCCATGGAACTTTTATTGCATCGGTAACTGATTCAAAAGGTTGTATTGTTAGTAATTCTATTGTAATTACCGAGCCTTTAAAAATGACAACGTCGTTTACTCCTGGTGCACAAATTAAGTGTCATGGTGATTCAACGGCAAGTGTTACCGTAAATACCTTGAATGGTTTTGGTGGTTATTCTTATAACTGGTCAAATGGGGATAACATAGCAACAGCAACTATTTTAAAGGCAGGTAAAAAATATGTTACCGTTACTGATGGAAACACTTGTTTTGTAATAGATAGCACGATAATTACTGAGCCAACAAAAGTAACATCTTCTTTTATTACAAAATTACCTAACTGTCCTGGTGACGGAGATGGTTCTATTATTGCAAATGCAAGTGGAGGAACGATGGTTGTTGATTATAACTATGTATGGTCTAATGCAAATACAACGAATACAATTTCAGGTTTATCAACAGGAACATTTAGTATTACCATAACGGACGATAATAATTGCAAATATGATACAACATTTGTATTGCCTGATCCTCAATCTTTATCAGTATTATTTGATATAACACAAGTGAAATGTTATGGTGATTCAACAGGTCAAATTATCGCACATGTTTCTGGAGGGACTCAACCATATACTTATCTTTGGTATCCTTCAGGAGGAAATGATACACTTGCAATAATTAAAAATCTTCCAGCCTCCAGTACTCCTTTAAATTTAGATATTTTTGATAAAAATGGGTGTGAGTTTTTTAGTCCTGATACTCTTATTACACAACCTCCAGTCTTTTCTGTTGGCGTCGGTAAGCCATCATCTTTTCTCATTCAAAATACAACTAAAATAGCAGTTTGTTTTAAGGGAACCGAAGATATGGTTCAAGATATTGGATTTGATTTAATAGCACCTAATGGGACAATTCTTACACTTAGTAAATCTCCAAGTAAAGGATCTAACGGAACTACGCCAAATTGCAATGTCGGAAGAAATTTTGATGTATGCTTTACAACAGAAGCTCCTGCTAAGTTAGATATGTGTAATATCCATCCTTATTCATCGGGATGGGATCCATCATGGACTATAAATAATCGAATTGGTTGGCCAGAAAATCCTGCAATAGCAGGAGACTTTAAGCCTGAGTCACCATGGTCTGCTATTTATGGTCAAGATCCATCAAATGGAGGCTGGGTACTTCAAATTCAGGATTGGTTTAAATTAAAATCAGGAGAAGTGGTTGATTCTTCAATATGGCAAAATGCTTCAATCTCATTTACTGACACAAATACAACAACACATAAATTGGAAACAATTACTTTCCAAAAAACAGGATTAAATCTATACATTAATAATCCATCTAATTTAACAACTGGAGCATTTACAAAATATAAAACGCCTCTTAAACTGAGTACTAGTTGTTATGGGGTATGTGATGCACAAGGTATCATGAATCCTATAGGTGGAATTAGTCCATATTCCTATAATTGGAGTGATCCTACAATTCCAAATAAAGATACGTTAATGCTTTGTGGAGGTTTTTATACTGTTACAGCTAATGATAAAAATGGTTGTACGTCTATAGGATCAGTTAACATTATTCAACCAGCTAAAATTGTTATGAAGCTTGATTCTATTGCAAATTTATGCTATGGAAAAGCAACAGGTCAAGCAATTGCCACCTATATATCAGGAGGTACATTGCCTTTAGATTTAGTCTGGAATAGTGGTCCAACAATACCTGTTACTGTTGCAAAAAACCTAAAAGCAGGCAAGTATTTTTTAACGACAACCGATGAAAACAATTGTCATCAAATTGATAGTATTGTGGTTCGCGATTCTTTAAAAGTATTAACAAAAATAACTATTGATTCTACGTTATGTTCAGCTAGTTCAGATGGTGCAATTCATTTGGTGCCAATGTCAAGTGGTACATATTTAAATCCTCCTTTTACCTATGTTTGGCAAACACCTCCTGGAGGCACTACTGCCGATTTAATCGGTTTGAGTTCAGGAACATACAATGTAACAGTAAATGATGATGCTGGTTGTCAACTCGACACAGTAGCGACAGTATTTTCTCCGTTACCAATAACATATGGAGGAACAACGATTTCTCTTCCAACATGTCAAGGTCGAGCAGATGGATTTATTGTGTTAAACATTGTAGGTGGAACAAAATCTTATAGTTATAAATGGTCAAATGCAGCTTGGACTGCAGATAGTACAAGAGATCGAATTGTTGGATTAAAAGCAGGTACATACAATGTAACAGTAACAGATAAATATGCTTGTCCAAAAGATACAACATTTACAATTACTGATCCCTTGGGAATGGTTCCAACAATAACAGCAACCGATTCGGTAAAATGTAACGGTAATACAAATGGAACTGCATCGGTTTTAGTTGCAAATGGAATCAGTCCATATACTTATTTGTGGTCAACAGGTTCAACATTAGGTAATGTATCAGGTTTAGCTGCAGGAACTTATTTCGTGACAGTATACGATAAATTTTTGTGTAATGTAACAGCTTCAGCTACTGTAAATGAACCGAATGTTTTAGCATTATCAACATCAATAACGGATTCGGTAACATGTAAAGGCATGTCCGATGCTCAATTTAAAGTATCTACACTTGGTGGCACCAAGCCCTATTCATTTGAATGGGATAATGGATCAGCCGATTCGCTAGTTTTTGGTGCTGATTCAGGATTTTATACTGTTTTAGTAACGGATGTAAATTTCTGTACAGCTACAGCTACATTATTTATAAGTGAGCCAAGTCAATTAGTTATATCATCAAAAGGTCAAACTCCTTCTGAATGTTCAACACTAACAGGTAATGCATTTATAACTGCATCTGGTGGAACAACAGGTTATAGCTATTTATGGTCAAATGGAGTAACATTGAGTTCGAATACAGCTATTTTAGCTGGTGATTATGATGTTACAGTTGCTGATAGGTTTAATTGTCAGGCAAGTACGTCGATAAAAGTAAAAGACACAACTTCTTTGAGAACGAAAGTATTCCCAATTCAACAATCAGTTTCATGTAAAGGAAGAACTGATGGTAGTGGATATGTTGTAGCATCAGGTAAAAATACAGCACCATATAAATATAAATGGTCCGATGGGTCAACTGATGATACCTTAAAAAATGTAGGCAAAGGAAAGTATTTTGTAACGGTTACAGATGCATTTACCTGTACAAGAATTGACAGTTTGGTAATTGACGAATCAAATATTTTAGCTGTAGTTGTAGATTCAGTTCATACTATTTCATGTCATTTAATAAATGATGGATTAGTTAGAGTTAAAGCTAGTGGGGGCGCTGCTTCAGCTGGCTATAGCTATATTTGGTCTAATTCGGCTATTACATCTCAAATTTCAGTATTAACTGCAGGAAATTACACTGTTACTGTATCTGATACTTCAAGTTGTAGTGTTGTGGTTTCGCAAATCATTGTAAAAGATGTGTTTAATGCAATATTTGTTAATACGAAAGATGTATTATGTCATAATGTTTGCGATGGATCATCAATTTTATCAGCGAATAAAGTAACTGGTAAATCGCCCTATTCATATCTTTGGGGAAATGGAGAAACAGATTCTTTAGCAAAAGCATTGTGTGCTGGAACAACAAATGTTACTGTGACCGATAAAAATGGGTGTACTTATTCTGATAGTATTGTCATTAATGATTTAGTAACATCAATGGCTGTGACATTTGATACCGCGTTTACTCCATGTGGTTTGTCACAAGGAAAAGCAATAGCAAAGGTAACTGGAGGTGTTACTACATATTCTTATAAATGGTCAAATGGAGTTACAACCAGTTCAAATCTTAATGTCCCTGTTGGAATTTATGACGTAACGGTTACTGATGCTAATGGGTGTAAATTAAATTCATCAATCGAAGTTGCTGATACATCTCATATGTCATTTGCAATCAAAACGGTTGATGTCTGGTGTATTCCTTGTTCAGGAAAGGCAATTGTTTATAAAACAGATCCTACTGATAAATTAGCATATACATATAAATGGCAAACAGGATCAACAAAAGATACGTTAAAAAATGCTTGTTTAGGATGGCAAACTGTTAAAGTAACACGTGAAGCTGATTTATGTGTAAACACATTTAGAGATACGGTTAAAAAGGCTGGTGGTTTAGACATAACAATGCACATTTGGAAAACGAGGAATTGTGTTTATGCGAAAGATGCATCAGCTTATGTTACTTACAAAAATAATGTAGGTCCAGTTTTCTTTAAATGGTCGACTGGCTCTACTGATTCATCGGTAGTTGGTTTGGGTTCTGGAACATTTAAAGTAACCGTAACTGATGGCACTTGTACATTAGTTGATAGTATTACTTTTGTCGATCCAATTTCACCGACGGTTGCTATGAGTTCTAAAACAGTTTCATGTTTCCAAGGTGCTGACGGTACTGCAACACTTAAAATGTTAAATGCTTTAGTTCCTGATTCAATAATTTGGAATGACAGAAAAGTGAATCCACAAAAAACGGCAAAAGCAATTAATTTGGCTCTTGGGATGTATACAGCCACGGTATATTATAGCAATAGTTGCGTCTTTAAAGATTCAATACTGGTTGATCAAAACTCAAAATTAACTGTTATATGGAATGTTACAAATACCGTTTGTAATAGTGATATAGGAAAAATAATAGCCAAAGGTAATGGTGGTGTTCCTTTTAAAGATAGTGTCATAAACTATAAATATGATTATCAATGGCATGCATTAGGAATGGATTCTATAAAATTGCCTCAATATAATAATGATTCAATCACTGGATTAGGTGTTGATTATTATGTACTAAAAGTTACAGATTCGCTTAAATGTTCATTTACAAGCACTCCAATATTATTATCTGATAACGGTGATATAACAGCTACTGTTGATTCAATTCGTTTCCCAACATGTCCAACAATTAGTAATGGATATTATAGAATTAAACCAGCAAGTATAAATCCACCATTTAGTTATAGTTTTTGGAAATATAATACAACAATAACCGATTCTGCTGGTGCTTGGTGGAAACCAACTGGTCAAACTGTAACAACAGGAATTGCTGATAGTTTAACTCCAGGTTCATATAAGGTGTATATTGCAAACGATGCATCAAAAAATTGTAAGCAAGTTGTTTTGTTTACGATTGGAACAAATTATTTAACAGCAGCAACAACTAAAAAGGATGTTATTTGTCCATTAGAACCAAACGGAATTGGAGCTGTTTCAGCAAGTAGAGGACTTCCATATTTAAAGAATCCTAACTATCGTTTTATCTGGAGTACAGGTTCAACAAACGATTCAATTACTGGTATCGCTGCTGGAATATATACCGTTACTGTTACCGATTCTATAAGTTGTGCTGTCGTGAGAAATATAACAATAATAGATACAATGAAGATGAGAGTTGTATTGCCATACGACACAACCCAAACAATATGTTATGGAACTACAGCAAAAACGATAACACCACATTTAGTTGGTGGTCAATCTCCTTATTCATACAAATGGGATGGTACAGCATCTGTTGCTGATTTAGTTGCCCCAACTACAGGGTGGCATAAGGTTATTGTAAACGATACTGGATGTTATGTTGCTAGTGATTCAATCTTTATTGAACAAAAAGGACATTTAACAATGACTTACGATACATTACGAACATTGTGTGGTCAGTCCAAAGGGCAAATTACAATAAATGCTGATGCAACTTCAATGCCGGTAACATATCTTTGGAGTACAGGTGAAACAACGTCTATTATTAAAAATTTAAAAGTTGATTTTTATACCGTAACTGTTACAGATGCTCAAAATTGTTCAATAACAAATCAAATCAAAATTGAAGATAGTTCAACCGTAGCATTCAACATATATAAAGATCTGGATGTTTTATGTCCTGGCAAACCAATTGGAGCAGCTCATATTGGTGATACAACTGGAGGAACATCTCCATATACATCAATAATTTGGGAAAATCGAGATTTCCCATTTAATAAAATTACTACATGGAAAGCAGATTCTTTACGTGAAGGTTTTATACAGGTTAAAGTATTTGATTCGAAGGGATGTATGGGCATTGATTCAATAAATATTCTGTCAAAAAAAGTATTTAAAGTTGCATTTAGTAACATTATTAATGATGCTAGTTGTTCTGCATTTCCAGTTGGAACAGGAAGTGTTCAGGCAACTGCAAGTAATGGAAAACCTGCATATAGTTATTATTGGAATACAAATCCAGCAGTTTCAAACCCAATGCTTACAAATGTTACTTCAGGAACATATACTGTAACAGCTGTTGATATGAATGGATGTACTGAAATTGATTCAGTAGACATTTCAAAATCGATTTTAGTTGTTGATTCAGTTGACCAAACAAATATTAAATGTTATGGTTTCACTGATGGATCAATTGAAGTTAAAGCTAGTAAAGGTCTTGGAAATGCCCTAACCTATACTTGGTCAAATACTTCTCAAACAACACCAAAAATTACAGGTCTTGCCGTTGGGAAATATATCGTAACAGTTCAAGAAGCATCAAATAATTGTGTAGCAATAGATACTTTTGTTATTACTCAACCACAAAAGGTGTCATTTGCATTTACAACTTTGAAAAAAACATCTTGTAAAGATTCAACAGGAATTGTTAAAACAACTGTTACGGGTGGAGTAATACCATATTCGTATGTTTGGAAAGAAATGGTAAAACCTGATACTTTATCGAAAACCGATACATTTGTAAATTATTGGGCTGATTACTTTAAAGTGTATGTGACCGATGCAAAAGGTTGTACTTATATTGATACAACAAGAACAACAGATACATCCTTAATGGTTATTCAACAATTAACGATTACGCCAGTAAGTTGTTATGGTTTAAGTGATGGTTATCTTTCTGTTAAAGCATTAGATGGCGCAGGTAAATATAAATATACATGGCCTCATGATGCATCAATCAAAGATTCTATTGCTAACACATTAAAAGCTGGTTTCTATACTGTACGTGCTACTGATGATAGTACTTGTTGGAGAGATTACACCACTGAAATAAAACAACCTGATACGTTGAAAATGTCTTTCCCTTATCCAACAAAGATTACCTGTTTTGGAGGAACAGATACTGTTGCTGTTGCTGCAATGGGTGGAAATGGTGGAAATGGATTCTCATGGATAAAAGATCTTACAACATTAACAGTAACAGATACAATAATTCCTGCTGCTACAATAGGAACATATCAAGTAACAATAACTGATGCAAAAAATTGTAAAGCAGTTAGTTCTGTTGTGATTACTCAAGCAAATCAAATGACACTTGATAGTATAGTTGTAAATGCCGGTTGTGGAGCATTAGCTGCTTCTGGAACTGCAAAAATTACCGCAATAACTACCGATTATGCACCAGCAACCTTTAAATGGTGGGATGGATTAACAGATTCTTTACATACTGATTTGTCAAAAGGTACATATGATGTAATAATAAAAGATGCTCAAAAGTGTATAGATACGTTAAAAGTAACGGTTAAATCGGAAATGTTCGATTCATTGAAAATTGATAAAGTTCAACTTCCAAAATGTAATTATAATTCACCAACAGGTACTCTTGCCGGACGTGCTTATGGAAGTATTCTACCTTATCAATGGCAATGGAGTAGAAGTGTTGCCGACAATTTGGATACAGTGAAAAAAGTATTGCCAGGTAAATACTCTGTAACTGTTACCAGTAAAAATGGTTGTAAAATTTCTGATTCAGCAACGGTAACCCCTTTAGTTGAAATTGAGGCTTTAATAACTACAAAAACGGATAATGGAGAAGTTAATACAGTTCATTTCTGTAAAAATGATTCAACAACATTGGTTGGAGTCGCGAAACATTCTATATACTATCCATCAGGTAAGGAACCTCTATCTAATGAACGCTTTTTATGGGGTGTGAAAGATGGAAGTACCGATGAATTATTAGCGACCATGAGTAATAATGTGGGCTCCGAAATTAGTGTTAAACCATTTCAACCAACAACATATCAAATGTGGTATACTATCTATGGTTGTTCGGTTCCAGTGAGAGAAGTGACTTTGTCATATTATGATACCATAGGTTTACATGTTGAAATTGTAAAAGATGGTGAGTTTTTACATGATACAACTTCAATTATAAAAGGGTATAAACTTCAATTACAACCTGAAAATGAACCTTGGTTCGTAACAAAAGATCCTTCAAAAACAGGATTCATTGAATATGTTTGGAATTCTTATGATTCTACAATGAAAGCTGATGGGATAGTGCTTCGAAAAATATTAAATGAAAAAGACTATGCAGGAAATAAAGCAATGGCAATAGATATTGCACCGATAGCTTCAACATGGTATATTGTAGTTGGAAAGACTAATTATGGCTGTTATGAAAGAGATTCTGTACGAATTAAAGTTGAACCTTCGTTCTCAATTCCATCAGGTATATCTCCTAATGGTGATGGTATAAACGATAAATGGAATTTACCATATCTTAAACAATTCCCCGATGCACGTGTAACAATATTTAATCGCTGGGGAATAATAATCTGGGAAAAGGAAAAAGATTATACGACCGGAGCATTTGAAGGTAAAAATAAAGACGGAAAAGAATTACCTTTGGGAACATATTATTATTTGATTGAGTTCAATGATGGAAAAGGAACGAAACCATTAGCAGGCTCATTAACTATAGTTAGATAAAAGGATGATAAATATTATGAAGTTTATAAAATATATTTCGGCTTTCTTATTATTGACATCGTCATTTTATTGTTCTGCACAGCAAACGCCAATGTATTCTCAATACATGTTTAATGATTTTATTATAAATCCTGCGGTAGCTTCAGTGTACGATTATTATCAAATTAGAACTACTAATAGATTTCAATGGTTGGGAATAAAGGACGCCCCGATTACAAATATATTGAGCGTTTATGGACCGAATAAAACTGGTCCATGGGGGCTTGGTTGTACTGTTTATTCTGACAATCAAGGACCAACAGGGAAAACGGGAGCATATGCATCGTATGGATATTATATTAAGTTATACAAAGACTTAAAATTATCTTTTGGTTTGTCACTGGGTATTACTCAATTTAAAATAGATGAAACTAAAATTAGATTCGAGAATACAGAACCTGGTCTATCTCAAAGTAAATATACATATTGGAATCCTGATGCTACATCTGGATTTTATTTGTATAATTCTAAGTTTTTCTTTGGGTTTTCAGCCGATCAGTTATTCCAAAATAAATTGGCAATAAGTTATAATAATGTATCGCCAAGGATTGATTCTATCAATAGATTGAAAAGTCATTTTACCGTTGTAACTGGAGGTAAAATAAATCTCAATAAAGAATATGAAATTGAACCTACGGTACTCTTTCGGGCAACAGGTCAATCTTCGCCACAATTAGAAATTTCTGGACGAATGATTTATCGAAAAACAGTTTGGATTGGATCTTCGTTCCGAACAAGCGATGCCGTATCTGTTTTACTCGGTTATACTTATAAAGAAAAAATCTATATTGGATATTCGTATGATATTACTTATTCTCGATTAAAAGTTTCTGCAGGAGGAACTCATGAAATAATGGTTGGAGCTCGATTTAATAAAATTAGAACTTCAAGTGGCAGACGTCGATAATTTCTAAATCTAAATCGTCGGCAGTGTTTCGTAAAATAATCTCAATGAAGCAATTATTTGTTATTTTTCTTTTAGTATTAAGCTTTTCCTGTCAAAAAAAGGAAATCGCATACAAAAAAATTATTCCTGAGAATCAAATGAGGGAATTAATTATTGATTTACACTTAGCTGATGGTGTCATAAATAGCTATATAAATCATAAAAAACCGATTTTTGTCAGAAAGGCATTTTATGATTCTTTATTTGCTAAACATAAAGTTACAGAACGTCAGTTTTTATGGAACTTGATTCACTATTCTGAACAAAAGAAAATATGTGAAATTTATGAAAAAGCCATTTCAGAATTAACTGTCAGAAAGGCAACATACGAACAAAAGATATTAAGAGAAAATAAATCAAATAAGTAATTTTCTTTTCATTTCATTTCTTCTCAGTTAAATATTCACTTTGATTTTTCAGTATTAAAGTATTATCTTTACAAAAAGGGTAATAAATTCTTATGAGAACACTATCAGCACATTATATCTTTGATGGGAAAGGAAATTTCCTAAAAAACGGTATCGTTAAAATTGATGATCAAGGTACAATTCTTGAACTTATTGATACTAATGGGAATTTACAAGAATCCGAAGGAATAGAATTCTATAATGGGATAATTACTCCTGGTTTTATCAATGCCCATTGTCATCTTGAACTTTCACATATGAAAAACCTTGTCCCTCAAAAGCAAGGATTAGCTGCATTTATAAAAAATATTATTGGCCATCGTGGTTCATCGGATGAAAGGCTACATCCAGCAATTGCCAATGCAATTGCTGAAATGAAACAACAAGGGATAGTTGCTGTTGGTGATATTTCTAATAGAGAAGTAACATTTGCCGAAAAATTAAAATCAGATTTATATTTCTATACTTTTTTGGAATGCTTCGGTGTTGAAGAGCCAGCCGATAAAATGTCGCTTGAAATTGCCAATGGGTTATATGAAAAATGGAAAAGTCAAATACCGCTGACATTAGTACCTCATGCAGCATATTCCTGTTCGCCTCTATTACTTGGTAAAATTCAAATTAGTCAAGAAAAGAGAATGGGTATTTACTCTATTCATAATCAAGAATGTATTACTGAAAATGAGTTGTTCCTAAAGAAAACGGGTAATCTTCATGATGGATTAGTGAAAATGGGGATGAATTTAGAATCACTTGAATATGAAGGATTAAATTCTGTTCAAACCATATCAAAATATTTTCCTCAGAATAGAAATAAAATATTGGTACACAATACTTTTACAAGCGAAAAAGATATAAAATTTCTTTTTGAAGGTTTTGAAGAGGAAACTCTTTTTTGGTGTTTATGCCCAAATTCAAATCTCTATATCGAAGATTGTTTGCCAAATATTGATATGTTCTATGCTCAAAACCTTCAATGTGTTATTGGAACTGATAGTTATAGCTCAAATACAACTCTTTCGATTCTTGATGAACTAAAAACGATCTCACAACATTTCAATAAAATTCCATTAAACGAAACGCTTAAATGGGCTTGCTTCAATGGTGCAAAAGCGCTCTCTATTACCGAGCGATATGGAAGTATAGAAAGTGGTAAAAAGCCAGGTTTAAATCTTGTTTTTGATCTAGATTTGAGTGCCTTGACATTATTGCCTGAATCGCAGGTAAAAGTATTAGCTTAATTTCTTTCCAAATTGTTTTATAAATTACCTTTGCAAATCAATGGAAAGGGATATTTATAGCAATATTTACAAACTTTACATTATCAAAATAGCAAAATGGTTTATGTTGATAATGCCAATCATTGCCTTGTTTTATAATCATCATGGATTAAATGATTTTCAAATGCTGGTTGTTCAAGCAACCTATTCTTTGAGCATTGTTGTTTTCGAAATACCATCGGGATATATTGCCGATCTTTGGGGTAGAAAAAATACGCTCGTTTTTGGAACCATTTGTGGATCGTTGGGTTATGTTATTTATTCATGCACCAGTCATTTCTGGGGATTTCTTACTGCTGAATTGATTCTAGGTATTGGTGAAAGTTTTGTGTCGGGAGCTGATTCTGCAATGCTTTATGACAGTTTAGTTCATTTACAGACAACTGAAAAATATTTAAAACTTGAAGGTCGAATTACAGCTGTTGGTAGTTTTGCCGAAACAATTGCATCTTCAATAGGTGGTGCATTAGCCGTATTTGCTGGATTGCGAGCTCCATTTATTGCTCAAGCATTGGTTGCATCAATTGGAATACCAGCAGCTTTGACACTATTTGAGCCAAATCGCGAAATGATTTCCGAAAAGGCATCATTCAAACATGTTTTATCGATCTTTCAAAAATCATTATTCCACGATTTACGATTAAGTAGTGCATTAGTTTTATCCTCAATTGCCGGTTGTGCAACGCTCACAATGGCTTGGGTTGCGCAACTTATTTTTGTTCATCATCATTTAACTGAAACGAATACAACGATTCTGTGGGTTTGCCTTAATTTGTGTGTCGCAATGGTTTCGATGTTTGCCGCGCACATTCATGGAATTATTGGATCTAAAACAGTGTTTTGGGCAATTATCATTGCCTTGCCTTGTGCATATTTAGCAATTCCTTTACCATCAAGTTTTATAATTGTTTTAGCTATTTTATTTTTATTTTATATTATCCGAGGATTAGCAACTCCAATTCTTAAAGAACAAGTTAATACTCGTTGTACTTCAGATGTGAGAGCAACCGTATTGTCGATTCGAAGTTTATTGATCCGACTATTGTTTTCTGCCGTAGGTCCTGCAATTGGATGGATTGCGATAAAACATAACTTTAATTATGCACTTTTTTCTTATGGAATAATACTGATTATTTCATTAATGGCTTCAGCATATTTTTTTATCCGTTTTGATAAAAAGATAACGGTTAAACTAGAATCGGATATGAAATAGTTTAAAAAATATTTGTAGATTTACATTAATACAATCAGCCTTCTTAGCTCAGCGGTAGAGCAGCTCACTCGTAATGAGCAGGTCGAGGGTTCAATTCCCTTGGAAGGCTCTTTTTTTGTCTAATTTCTTGAAATGGCGTAATAATTGTATATTTACTTGAAATTTATTAAAACATTGTAACATGGGAAAACGTCTAGCATTAGTGGTTGGTAGTCTTTTACTCAGCTTTTTAAGTTGTATTGCTGGCCCAACAGAAAATATTCTCGGTTCAATAAAAACAGGGAATGCCGATAAACTTTCAGAATATTTTGATAGTAATGTTGATTTGAAAATTGTAGATAAAGAAAATATTTACAGCAAATCGCAAGCAACTATTTTGGTGAAAGAATTTTTTTCAAATAATAAAATTCTAAGTTTAGAATTGAATCACGAAGGTGGACCTGAAACAGCACATTTTGCTATTTGCAATTTGACGACAAATTTAGGGAAATATCGTGTTTACTTCCTTTTTAAAAATATTAATGGTAAATCACTCATTCAAAAATTTCGTATAGAAAAAGATGGACAATAATCAACTCATTGATGAATTAATTTCACTCGCACTTCGCGAAGATATTGGCGATGGTGATCACACAACACTTTCGTGTATTCCTTCAACTTTACAGGGCAAAGCTCAGTTAATTATTAAACAAGATGGCATTTTATGTGGCGTTGATGTTGCAAAACGAGTTTTCGAACTGTTCGATCCATCATTGAAAATGACCGTTTTCATAAAAGATGGTACACCAGTAAAAAAAGGTGATATTGCTTTTATGGTTGAAGGACCATCAGTTTCGATTTTACAATGCGAACGTTTGACTTTGAATTTTATGCAACGTTTAAGTGGTGTTTCAACACAAACAAAGGCTTATGTTGATTTACTAAAAGGAACTCATACAAAGATTCTCGATACTCGCAAAACCACACCAGGTATGCGTTTACTTGAAAAATATGCTGTTAAAATGGGCGGTGGTGAAAATCATCGCATCGGACTTTACGACATGATTCTTATAAAAGATAATCACATTGATTTTGCTGGTGGTGTTGTTGAGGCTCTTGATAAAACAAATGCATATCTAAAGGAAAAGGCAAAAGATTTGAAAATTGTTATCGAAGCTCGCACGATGGATGACATTTCAAAAATCATTACATACGGCGGTGTTTTCAGAATATTAATTGATAATTTCACTCCTGAGCAAACCAAAGAGGCAATTAAACTTATTGCTGGAAAATGTAAAACAGAATCATCGGGAGGAATTACTTTCGAAACGATTAGAGCTTATGCTGAAGCAGGTGTTGATTATATTTCTGTAGGAGCATTAACGCATCAAATTCGTAGTTTAGATATGAGTTTGAAAGCAGTAAAATAAATAATCGTCGTAGGGACGTTTCATGCAACGTCTCTAACAAAACGTATTTTCCATAATTTAAAAAGCAGCCATCAACAAATCAATATTCTTATACGGCAGATCGAAAAATTTGCTGATATAGTAATTTGTCAACATTCCGTTGAAGGTATATACTCCCTGGCGTAATGTGAAATTGCTTTTCAAATAAGGATTTATTCCACCAGTTTTTCCTATATCAAATAATATTGGAGCAAAGATGTTGCTGAGTGCAATCGATGAAGTTCGAGCCACACGAGCAGGAATATTTGGAACACAATAATGGGTTATTCCATATTTTAAAAAGGTTGGATTCTTATGGGTTGTGCAATGCGAGGTCTCAAAACAGCCACCTTGATTTATACTGAGGTCAATAACAATTGTTCCTGGTTTCATGTTGCGCACCATTTCTTCCGAAATATAAAAGGCATTTTCAGCTTCATTTATAGGAATAGTACCAATAACCACTTCGGCAGCAGTTAATGCTTTTTGCAGAACAGGTGGATGATAGGTAGACGTGAAAATACGTTGACCGAGGTTTCGTTGAATATCGACCAATCGTTGCAGATTACTGTCGAATATTTTTACCGTTGCTCCCAGTCCCAAGGCAGTTCTAGCTGCAAATTCGCCAGCGGTGTTTGCGCCCAGGATCACAACTTCGGCAGGCGATATTCCCGTTACACCACCAAGCATAATTCCTTTTCCGTTATTGGCATTGCTAAGATATTCGGCCGCAATCATAATTGAAATGCTTCCAGCAATTTCGCACATCGAGCTAACCACGGGATAGCTTCCCATCAAATCGCGAATATATTCAAATCCAATAGCTATAACCTTTTTGGCTAATAATGCTTTAATTGTAGCTTCGGCTTCATGGTTCACATTGAACGATGAAATAACGGTTTGTCGTTCTCGCAAATATTCTATTTCTGATAAAGAGAAAGGACCAACTTTTAAAATTATATCTGCAGCATAAACCGATTGCTTGTCTTCGCACATTGTAGCTCCTGCTTCCAAATATTTTTCATTTTGGAAACTTGCATTTTTACCAGCATCACGTTCGTAAAGTATCGTGTAGCCGTTGTTTACTAAAAGTTCAACAGCTTGTGGAGTTAAGGCAACGCGACTTTCGTTTTCATCATCCTCTTTGGGAATACCAATGGTCAAACATTTTCTTTGACTCGTAACTTCAAGCATTTCTTCTTGCGGAAGAAATCCGGATTTGCCCATTGTAAAAGGATTAGAGATCTGTACCATAGCTTCGTAAGAGTTTAAGCAAATATAAAAAAAATGGCGTACATTGTCTGCCATTTTACTAAAAAGACTTTTGTGCAATGAACTTGGCTGAATGTTATGTTATTTTAGGTATCGAAAAAACGTATGACGAAAAATTAATTAAAACGGCGTATCGTTCGTTGGCAAAAGAATTTCATCCAGATTTGAATCAAAATGCTGATACCAACGAACAGTTTCGATATGTAAAAGAAGCTTACGAAACGTTGTTACTTTTCTTGGAATTTCGTAAAAATCATGGGTCTAAAATTGGGCAAATGATTATTGATAAGGAAAATAAGCAAGATGCCGAAATTATGGAACGAGTGGAAAAAGCTCGGAAGAAAAAACAAGAAGCACGCGATAGAGAAACGGCTTTGATTCATAAAATCTATAAAACCTATACTCACTCTTGGCGAATATATTTTGCAGCAATTTCACTTCTTATTGGTATTCCATTAGCAATTTTACTTGCTTACGATTTTAAATCCCAAGGAGATATTACAATGTTCAAAGTTGCTTCAACCACGATTGTGAATAAAGACAAAGCATATGAAGATTTTTATGTTCAGCTTAGTGATGGTACTTCAATTCCAGTAACGTCCGACCTTTTTGTGAATTGTAAAAAAGGAAAACCATTATTGGTGGAACGAGGCCATTTCTTTGGCGAAATAAAGGCTTTGTACGAAATAAAAGGGCAGCAATTTATTCCGTATGAACCTATTTCCTTTTTTAATGATGCATGGCTTTTTTTGATTGTTTTGCTGGTGTTTCCGCTGTTTAGTTTTTTATTGATGAAACCAGATTTCACCTTTGTTTTTTTCTTTATTCATTACAATATGTTTTTACATCCATTAATTATTGGTTACGTGTTGCTTGGTGATGCTCGTATTGTGTATTTGTGGAAGGTTTTATTTCATTAAACGTTTTTTATTTCTTGATGCGCAACATTTAGCCCGTTTGTATAGTCTTCTATATATTCAAACACAAACACAATGAAGCGCATATTCAATATAATCTTTTTAATTTTAATCGTACAACTCGAGTCATTTGCTGCAAGCAAAGCTTATTCGGGAACTGTGATTGATACTCGTTCGAAATTGCCGATTGCTGGCGTAGCAGTTACTTTTAGCGATACAACTGTATATACTAACACCAATGGTTATTTTCGATACACTGATTTGAATCCAACCAATACAAAGATTGCTTTATCTCAAATTATAGCGGTTGACGTTTTCGCTTTGCAGGGTCAACGAATTGGCCGATTTACAAGCATCGAAAGTGCCAGATTATTTATGAAAGATCTTCCATATTCTTATTATGTTTTGTTGCTGCACGACGATTTGGGAAAGGTACAATCGCTTCGATGTACACCAAATATCATCAATAAATTATTACCCCAAAGTACGGAAACGCAACAAACCCAATCAGTATTAAAGTCGCAAATAGTAGATGAACTTGCATTTTCAAAAAACGGCTATTTCGATCAACAATGGGCTTTGCATTCCGATTCAACGTACGAAATGGTTGCTACGCATTATGATTCACTTTTCTATTTTCATAGCCTTATTTCAAAAGATGCTTTTGATTTGGTAAAAGGATTGCCATTGTTGCCAAAACAAAGCCAAATTGGCTCTGCAAAGCTTATTTATTCGCTCGAAAAGGATTCTTTGTATTATGTCAATTCTGAACGATTTACGTTTCATTACGATTTTGTGACCAGGGTTTTAGGATACACTGGATCGGTAAACACGTTCGATTATTCACAGTATACCGATAGTCCCAATAGAATATATATTTTGGCTTCGTTGAATCATTACGAATCTTCAAATACTTGGGGTTTGGAGTTTTTCCCTGGCGATATGGTATCGTGTAGCTTGGTTGAGAAAATGTATAATGCTGTTGCATCATCGGCGTATTTTGGCGATAGTTTGAAATTGGTGACCAATGCGAAACGTTTTGAGAGTTGTGCGGCAGTTCCCCTCATTTCGCAAGAAGAAATAAATGGCACACAACAATATCAAGCACTCAATTTGAGCGAAGGATATGGATATCTAAAAAAGGTGAAAGCAAGTCAAATGAATTCGACCTATTTGAGTCATCATGATATTGTTTTGCTCGATAGCGTTCCGCTTGATATTAGTCCAGTTTCGGGAATTATTACAGCTGAATTTCAAACACCATTATGTCATGTAAATATTTTGAGTCACAATCGTGGAACTCCCAACATGGCATTTCGCGCAGCTTTAACTGATCCTAAAATTATTGCTCTCGAAAATCAATTGATATACCTAAAAGTGGAGCAAGATTCATTCATAATTCGAACTGCAACTATTGCCGAAGCTACAGCATATTGGAATGCTCACGATCCGTCAGTGCCAGTTACTTTAAAATCCGACACAACAACCGTTGGATTAGTCGATTTTGCGTCGGCAGGAGTAAACGATTTGGTGCGAATTGGAGGCAAAGCATCGAATTTTGCGGAACTTAGTAAAGTACAATGTTATTATTCTGGTTTAAGTTCTGTTCCATTGCCCGAAGGTGCATTTGCGATTCCATTTAGTTATTATGCGCAGCATATTAAGAAAAACAAAATCGATTCAGTAATCAATGCAACACTTGTCGATCCTTTATTTGTGACCGATGCGGCTTATCAACAAACAAAATTATTGTATATTCAGAAATTGATTAAAGCTGCACCAATCGACAACAATTTGTTGAAAATGGTGAAAGATAAAATTGCAGCCGATGGTTCTACATTTGGATATTATCGTTTTCGTTCATCAACAAATGCCGAAGATATTGAGGGTTTCAATGGTGCTGGATTGTATGATTCTTATTCAGGTTCGTTACTCGATCCCGATAAAATGATTGACAAAGCAATTAAAAAAGTGTGGGCAAGTTTATGGAATTTCAATGCTTTTGAAGAACGCGAATATTACAAAATAAATCATATTTCGGTTCAAATGGCAATACTGGTTCATCGTTCCTTTCCAAGTGAAGCAGCCAATGGCGTTGTGATATCGAAAATTATTTACGATCGCCCCGATATTCAATATCCTGGAGTAACGATAAACACACAATATGGCGAAACGAGTATCACAAATCCTGATGGAATGTATACGCCCGAACAAATTATTTGCTACACTTTTAGCCTCAATCCCAATACGAAATATACGATCGATTATATGGGAAAATCGAACATGCCAGGCAAGGAATATAGTACTGTTTTGACTGATGCCGAAATCACCTTATTAACAGATATTAGCCTCGAAATTCAATATCATTACATGATTTTGATGAATAAAAATGTAACGATGGATATTGAATTTAAAATTGATATTGTTAATGGTGTGAGAAAGCTTTACATAAAACAGGCTAGGACGTATTAAGTCGTTATTTAATTACCACCAGATAATGTTCTAAATGCATCATATCTTGGTTCCTTCGATGGCTATTTCGAATAAAGATAAAATGAACAAACATTTGTAAATTCATATTTGTGGGGTAACTGTATTTGTTGATATAAAAAATTAAGGATGGTATAAAAAACAACACAATTTTGATGACTTTGTATCAATTCTTGATAACTTTACAAAAACATATAATTATGAGTAGAGATACTCCAACCATAACTGGATGAAATTTTTAGACGGATATCTTGTAAAAAAATATTCAATATAAAGTATTATTACTAAAATACTAGTATAAAAATGAAATAGGAGTACGAAAGTCAACGAGCTTTCCTCCCTAAAATAATATATACAAAATGTTGAGACCAGAAACAACTAAAAACGGGGCGAGTCTGAAAGGCCTTAAGAGTAAGGAAACTATTTTTCAATAAGTTTTATGAAAACAATTAAATTTTCATTGATTTTGATGTTTTTCTCAGTAATCCTATTTACAGTATCGTCTTGTCAAAAAAGTTGTTCTGGAAGTGGAACGTTGAAGTTAACAAATAAATCGCTCAACACTGTTCAACGGTTGATGGTGGACGGAGTCAATTACGGATCAATTGATCCAGGTGAATCAAAATCAATATCATTAGCCGCTGGCAGCCATGATTTTCAACAGTTAGGGATTAGTGGCGGGAGCGGATGTTCTGCTGCCAAAGTTATTATCGTTGAATGTAAAACTTCAGGATTTTCTTGCAGCAATTGAAAATAAACTAAGTGATTTGGAGGTTTTTCTAGTTTGAACATTTTGTCCGAACTAGAAAAACCATGATAATCTCTACTGATTTGTGATAGACAGGAACGAAGTTCTTTCCGTTTACTGGTTATTATATTATTTCAACTACCACCGGACAATGATCCGAATGCACCACATCTTGCAATATACCTGCATCTTTCAATCTATCTTTCATTTCTGAGCTCACCATATGGTAATCGATACGCCATCCCATGTTCCGTGGACGTGCACCTGCTCGGTAACTCCACCACGAATATTGTTCGGCTTGTTGGTTGTAAACACGGAAACTATCGATAAATCCAGAAGCGATGAAACGATCTACCCATTCGCGTTCTTGAGGTAAAAAACCCGAAACACCTTGTTGACGTTCGGGATGGTTAATGTCTATTGGTTTGTGGCAAATGTTGTAATCGCCCGAAACGATAAGGTTTGGTTGTTTCTTGCGATATTCGTTACAGAATTCCAACACTTGTTCTAAATATGCTTCTTTCACGGTTTGGCGAATATCGCCAGTGGTTCCCGATGGGAAATAGGAATCGACGAGTGAAAAGGTGTCGAACTCCAATAAAAGGAAACGACCTTCGGAGTCGAATTGCTCATGTCCTATGCCAGTGATCACATTCTTAGGTTTTAGTTTTGTGAAAATAGCAACTCCACTATAACCTTTTTTTTGTGCCGAATGCCAATAAATGCTATAGCCTAATTGTTCAATCGCGGTTGTGTCGACCTGCACTTGTTCGGCCTTGGTTTCTTGTATACAAATGATATCGGGATTTTCGGTTGCTAACCATTCAATAAATCCATGTCCAATGGCAGCTCTGATGCCGTTTACGTTGTACGAAATGATTTTTGTCATAATCTGAAAATATTATATTGCAATGTACTAAAAATATGTATTTGCTTCGACGCTTACTTGAGTCAAACTCTTACAAAGAGAAACACAGTTCTGAAAATGCAGGTGATTTTTACATTGTTTTTGAGTGAAAAGGAATGTATCCCGATTCATTTTTACTGTTTAGGTTATAGCTTACTTAGAATTATACTGTAAGTTTAATCGTTTCAACGAATCGGCTCTATGCATCGAATCTCTATGCATCCAAAATTGTTTTATTTGTAATGAATGAATAGAATCGTTCTTGTTTTTTTCTTGTTCTCTCTTTTTCCTAGAAAGAATATCTGCCTTCTTAGCTGAGTCGTATTGAAATTGTGATCGATCAATGCTCGTATTTGTTTGAGGATGCATAAATTTATCTAAAGTTTCCATTGAATCGAACGTTGTATCGCTCCCATTTGTAGCAGCCCCTATTAATGTGAATTTCTCTTTATCGCCAGCTTCTTCTTCGCTTAGTTTTGGTATTTTCATTCGAGGGAAAGTACTGAGGTATCGATATAAATCACCTTTCGATTTGAATGTTGTATCTAAACCTTGTGCACCATTCACTGTATAACCATAATTTAAATGTATTTCACCACATTTACTTTTAGGGGTTACAATTAATTTGTTATCAACAGCATCAATATTATACCTTGAGTCGAAAGGATATTCTATTGCCTTTCTACACATAAATATACACGAAGAATTGACATATTCTTTTATTTCTAATCGTTTTGTCTTATCAAATAAATCTACCACAATAGGGCTAATTAATTCAATAGTTCCTAACTTTAGGTTACCTCTGAAAACTTTTTTAATATCAATAATCGTCGAAAACAATACTTTATCATTTCGGCTATATAGACTTTGTTTCGTTATTACACCTTCAAAAATAAAATCAGCAGTATTAATTGTTTCGTTATCGTAGTCTCGTATTTCTTTTTGTTTTTTACGATTCATTTCCTCAATATTGTATTGAGCTTTGGTACTCGTATTACACAAAAACAATAGTGCAAGACAAGCTATTATATATTTTTTCATTTTCAATCTTTTATAACGGTAAAAATACATAATTAACGAATCCTTTTTCAAGGTTTTCGACTTTGGACAAGCTTTTATCCTCAACGTCGAAGCAAAAACCCTCGGCGTTGAGGCTTTTTTATGTAATGTCGAGGGTTGAACCGAGGACGTTGTCCAAAAAAACCCTCGACATTGTGTATAAAACCGACAAAGTCGAGGGTTCGAGGTAGAATGTCGAAGCAAAAAGGGAGAACGTCGAGGGTAAAAGGGAGAAAGTTGTCGGTAAATTACTCTATTTTGAGATAAATACCGACAATATGTGGTAATCAAAAAAGAAAGTTACAAATGCGTTGGACATTTCATCGCCTCACGTTTATGAGGCATTAAACTCCTATTATAAACATATAAAAGCGAAAACTCAACGGCACCAATACCATTGCTGGCTGTCGAAAGTTTTGAAAGGTTGATGTCATAATTGAAACCAATGAGATATCCGCTTAAATTAAATCCCATATGTAAGATTAATGCATCGCTATTGCGCGAACGATACCATGCACCAAAATCCATGGATGGAATCGTAATATTATCGAGGTAATAAATGCCTTTGGCACCATATTGATATTCGCGCAGCTTTCCTTGGAATTGAAAAATGGCATTTGGAACAAGGTCGAAGGTTGATGTTACTCGATATTGAAATCGGGACATTGTAGAAAATCGTCTCTCTAGTCTCGACGAATTATCATTATAAAAGGATAACGAAGGTCTGGTGATGTTTGCAATATTACCACCTATTTCCCAAGAGCTTTTTAACGATGTTTTAAAGGTGAAATTTAATCCACTTGAGAGATTTATATAATGAAGTTTATTGTATGGAATCTTGTCTTTCGAGCTCACGCTTTGATAAAATTTATCGTAAATAAATTGGTCGGGAAATTGCAAATCGGAGAAACTTATTTGATTGAAAATAAGCTGCGGAATAATTCCATACGATACTCTTGTTTTCTTTGATGGAAACAAATAATGATACGATATTGGTATGCCAAACTGATAGGATGTGTATTTTGAATCGCCCGTAAAATCGTAGTTCAAAATAAAACCATAGCCTATTGGTGTTGCTTTTCGGCGACTTGCATTGTTTTTTACGTCAGCCGAAATCGAAAATGTTTGATACGGAACGGTGACCGTACCATACTGCCAACGATAATTTGCTATGTAGCGGTAATTGCCAACAAATTCGCCTGTCATTGCTGAGTTTAGAGTGAGCGGAGAACTATAAAAATCCGAAAAATGAATATCTTGTGCCGTGCCAATTGCGATAAAAGTTACTATGGATACGAGAATGAGAAGAACTTTACGCATGTCGAACATTTAACGGAGTAATGAAATATTCCCTTTCTTTTGCAGCCTTTGTTTGTTAATGCAGGTAGCATCAATATAATACACAAAAACAGCAGGACTCAGCTTTTCGCCCTTATACATTCCATCCCAACCTATGGTAATATCTCGAGTTTCAAAAACCTTTTCACCCCATCGGGTATAAATGGCGAAATAAAGCGAGTCAACAACCGTACTTTCTACAAAGAGAATATCGTTTATTTTATCATCATTTGGCGAAAATGCATTTGGTACAAAAACATAAGGTTCATCGCATTTAAAATTTCTCACAAAGATGGTAATGGTGTCGATTGATGAACAACCATATTGATCTGTTGCAACCACAAAATAGGTTGTTGTACTATCGGGATGTGCAATGGTTTCTGCTTTGTCGGGATTCTCTAAGCTCATTTCCGGCATCCAATGATAGGAGTTTGAGTCGGGAGCATTTTTAATTGCCGTTACTATCACTGATTGTGATTGATATATTTTATACTTATTTGCCGTAGGTTTTAATTGAGGAAAATTATTTGTAATTTCAATTGAACCACCAAGAACAACTGAACAGAGGTGACTATCGGTAATGGTTACCCAATAAAATCCTTTGCATTGATTTTTTAAATAACTTGTTGTATCAGATGTATTCCATTTGTAACGATACGGACTAGTTGTTCCTGTTGTATTTGTATACAAAGCGCCATTGCAAGCTGGTTCGCATGTTACATTTGTGTGGGTGAGATTTGTTGCAAACGGTGCAGGATTTGTAATGCTAAATGTCTTAGAAATTAAACAATGTAAGCTATCGGTAACGGTTATTGTATATAAACCTTGACTTAGATTTGATCTATAAAAATTTGTGTCAGCGTTATCCCAAAGATATTTTAAAGGGGAGATTCCGTGTGCAATAATTTTTAAGGATCCATCATTGCTGTTGTGGCATGAAATATCAACAAATTTAGAACTATCGATATTAAAATTATCGACAGTAATAATAATTGATTGATCTAACAAACAACCTTCTATTGAATTACCAATTACATGAATTACTGTTGAAGTATCAGGTTTAATAATAGCCGAATTAGGATTTTCTTGAACAACGAAATCCGAAAGCCAAGTATACGTTAATGGCACTAGTGGATTGTTATTTGTAACCGTTATTTCAATTTCAGCTCCTTTACAAATTAGTGTATCGCTACTTTTGGTAAATGACGGTTTAATAACCTTAAGTTTTATAGAATCAGTAGCTATTGTTCCGCAATATTTTCCAACAGCTCTCACATAAATCATCGTATCTGAAATTACAGCAACGTCAATTGTACTGTCGGGCAACGGAGGTATTATGTTTATAAAATTACTGTCGGTTGCCCAGGTTATCAATTTAGATGGTTCTTCCATTTGTAATTTCAATTTTGTATTCATTCCGAAGCAAACGTTGCGAGTGCTATCTCCCGAAATCTGTTTGATACTAACCTTGTAATTACTGTAAAAGACCGATACTTTTTGTGAAAATGTTTGCTGACAACCCTGTTGTTTCACAACAACATTGTAGGTTATTGTTGAGTCGGTATGGGAATACGGATTTGCAACCGTGTCGCTCGATAAACCTGTTGCTGGTGTCCAAAGATATTTTATGGAAGTATCGGCTGGAAATACTTTCCCTAAAGCAATGCTGTCGCCATTACAAATGTTCAATCCAGTAAGGGCAATTGTTCCTGCAGTATCAATAATTGTTATGGGATATTTTACAGAATCCTCAAAATTACAACTCGAAAAATCTTTTATCGATAATGTGATGATATAGGTTCCTGTTTTAGCAAAAACATGTTGAGGTGAACGGACGTGAGCCTTTGGCGTTTTATCACCAAAATCCCAGGTATATTGAACTTTTGTTGTGTCAATGATAACGCTGGTATTGGTAAATGTTATTGAATAAGGATTACAAGGATTAATCTTTGGTGTAAAATTGGCCTGCATCTGGTCGCGGTGAATCCTAAAAACGACTGTTGCATTATTACAATTTTGGGAATTGTTATGATTTGACCATGCACCAGGATTAGGGAATGTTGGAAAACTGTCACAGCCATTACAACTAGCACAAGCCGATTGATATATATTACCAACTTTATCGAAACGACTCGTTCCGCCATCAACATGATCTAAGCCTCCCCAAGGACAGCCATTCGTTCTGTACGTATCTGTTAATATATTATAATATATTGGTCCACCTTGTTCACCAAAAAAGGTCGCATAATCTAAAACCGAAGCTTTATCATCCATTACCATAAAGTAAAAATCTTGACCATCGGTAAATTTTTGGTATGCATCGGGCGATAATGGCATATTTTTGGTGCCTTTTACATTGTCCCATCCAACAAATCCATATTCATATTCATGTGTAATGTGGTTGTAAATAGCATTATTTGGAGAGATCCAATCTCCAGGCCATTCACGTCCAACTCCTGCTAAATAAACTCGATTACAAACATCAACCGACATTGCAGTGGGTGAAATGTTTGGTTGGTTTACACCGGTTCCAAATACTGTTGACCAAATGACGGTGTCGAGGGTATTATTGAATTTTGAAACAAATTGTCCACTGTTTGATTGACCATACAAAGCATTTATCAGTAATGTATTTCCAGTGGCTCGCGTTTGTCCGTAAATGTAAACCTGTTTTTGTTTATCAACTCGCACAAAATATGCTTGATCATAGTCACTCGATCCCCAATATGTTGCATTTTCAATTGCTGAGCCATCACTTTTGATTTTTGAAACAAAGGCATCGGCACTCCCACCGATACTATTGGGATGGAGAGTTGTTGCTGTCGTTGTAAGATCTGTAGAATTTGTGCCTCCAGTAATATATACATTGTTTGCAGTGTCAACATCAATTGAATAAATGGCATCGTCGGCTGAACCTCCCATATAAGAACTCCACAAAATAGACGATAAATTGGAATTGAGTTTTATAACAATACCTTCTTCTTTTCCTTTCGATGTTGATTGAAAGCCGCCAACAATTGGAAAATCTGTTGAGAAAGTACAAGTTCCAATATATACATTGTCCGATTTGTCAACAATAACCTCGCCTCTTGCACCATCGCCATAATTGAAATACAACGAATCATTACCTAATTGAATTTCTGAATTAGGTATGTCACTATCAAAGTTTAATCCATCATTTTTCGATCCACCAATAAAGGTCGATGCCAATAAATTAGATCCATCAGGACTAATTTGGGCAACAAAAAGATCGAGTCCTCCCCAAAAGTTTAAATTGTCATAAACAATATCGTTTCCACCGTTAAAGGTATTATCATAAGCCTTTTTTGTCGGAAAATCGGATGATGATGTTGTGCCGAAAATCACCAATTCATTTCTCGAATTGACAACTAAGCTATGAGGTAATTCCACAAACGATCCTCCTAAATATGTCGCAAAAAGCCGGGTTGTTCCTGCAGGATTATATTTTATGATACCAATATCCCACGATCCGCCATTGTTTTGTTGAAAGGAACCTAAGCTTACGGGATACTTATTTCCATCGTTTACGACTATTCCTCCTGAATAGACATTACCATCATTATCGAAGGTTGCTGTAAATCCCCAATTATCGGAAGTTGAACCGGTATAGGTTGAAAAAATAAGTTCAGGATCAATAAATAATGTTCGTTTTGAGTCATATTTATATATTCTATACGAAAGCATTTTGTTCTCATCGTCAAGAACATAGAACGATTGAACGGTATCTTTCCCTTTCGACGAGTATTGATATGAAACAGGTTTTCGTTCAGTAACTTCATTCACCGACGTTTTAATAATTATGTTGTTTTGAGTTACTTTCAAACTGTCAATACCTTCATATTTCAATTTTATGGTATTTGGGTTTGCTCCAGGATGAACAACAAAATCATATTTCAAAATCGACCCATTTTGATACATTATCAAATCAATACCATTCCACAAATTAGTATAGGTAACTTTTAGATATGATTTTACATGAGTTCGCCATTTATTTGTATCGTTTCCGATAAAATAATTCTCATAACCAGCAATCTGATTTTCTGCATTAACCTTGCAATTTGTATTGTAATTTACAAAATGAACTTTATAAGCATGCATTAGCTTTGACGAACTGTCATTTTGAATTGCTTTATATAAATAATGAGCATTTAACATGGTGTTTGAAGCCTTTTTATTCGCTTGAAATACATAGGTTAAGCCTTCTTTTTCAAGAAAAACAGTTCCACCTAAAATGTTAGATTTATATAAAACATTTGATGGGAATTGGGATTTATTTTCAGTAAAAACAATGGTATTATTTTGCCCAAATAATAAAAAAGAAGTGAAGAAGAATGCTATTATTGTAATAAATCTCATAGTAGTTGATCAATATTAATCAAGACATAAAGATAAACAAAAATGTTGCATACAATGCTTTGATTATTTCGAACAGACATAACTCAAATTCGTACTGCAATTATCGATTCAAAAAAGAATCAATAACTTTTGGAAAATGATCATATTCAAGTTCGTGGATTTTTTGAGCAATACTGTCGGGAGTGTCGTTAACCGTTACATCGCATTTCGCTTGAAAAATAATTTCACCTCTATCATATTCCATATTCACTTTGTGAATGGTAATGCCGGTTTCCGATTCTCCATTTGCTTTAACAGCTTCATGCACTTTCATTCCATACATGCCTTTGCCACCAAATTTAGGCAACAACGCTGGATGGATGTTAAGCATCATATCGCTATATTTTTTTAAAATTGATTCTGGAATAAGCCATAGAAAGCCCGCTAATACTACTAAATCGATTGAATTTAATTGTAAATCATTCACAATATGATCCGTATTATAAAATATGTTTTTAGAGAATATTTCAATTGGCACATCTAATTTTGTCGCTTTTTCTATAATTCCTGCCGAAGGTTTATTGCAATATATTTTTACGACTTGAAATGAGTTGTTTTGTCTTGAATAATGGATAATATTTTCAGCATTAGTTCCTGAACCAGAAGCAAATAGAGCTATTCTTTTCATGTTTTGTTATTGTATGTAAGTGTATTGTATATATTTTTCAAAGGTAAAAAAAAGACTATTCAAAAGGCCATATTTTATTGGGAAACTAATAAAAAATCACTTTTTTCTTTTTTGGTTCAAAAAAAAAAACAAATATTTGCACCACAAATAATAATTTAAGTATTAACTAAAAAATTACAGTTATGTCAGACATTGCATCAAGAGTAAAAGCGATTATTGTAGACAAATTAGGTGTTGATGAAAACGAAGTGACAACAGAAGCTAACTTCACAAACGATTTAGGAGCAGATTCTCTTGACACAGTTGAATTAATCATGGAATTTGAAAAAGAGTTTAACATCGCTATTCCAGATGATCAAGCTGAAGGTATCGCTACAGTAGGTGACGCAGTTACTTATATCGAGAACAACGCTAAGTAATCATTACAAAAGTATCCCATAAAAAATAAGTATGGAATTTAAAAGAGTAGTTGTTACGGGCTTGGGAGCCATCACACCTCTAGGAAATACTATTGACGAACTTTTCGCCAATTTTACAAATGGAGTTAGTGGTTGCGAATTAATAACAAGTTTCGATACAACAAATCACAAGACTAAATTTGCTTGCCAAGTTAAAGGGTTCGATACTGCGAAATACATGGATAGAAAGGAATCTCGTAAATTAGATCCTTTTACACAATTTGGTATTGCAGCTGCGGTTGAAGCAGTAGAAGATGGAAAACTTGATTTCTCAACCTTAGATCCTGATCGTTTAGGAGTAGTTTGGGGTTCTGGAATTGGAGGTCTTGAAACATTGCAAAACGATCTTTCTGAATTTGGTTTGAATGGTCGTGTTCCACGCTTTAATCCGTTCTTTATCCCAAAGATTATTGGAAATATCGTATCAGGACATATTTCTATGAAATATGGAATGAGGGGACCATCTTATGGTGTTGTTTCTGCTTGTGCTTCGGCATCTCATGCATTAATTGATGCTTTCAATCTTATCCGTTTAAACAAAGCAGATTTGTTTATTGCTGGTGGATCTGAAGCTTGTGTATGCGAATCGGGTATAGGTGGGTTCAATGTAATGCATGCACTTTCTACAAATAATGAAGAGTTTAAATCGGCTTCACGTCCATTTGATGTTACCAGAGATGGTTTCGTAATGGGAGAAGGTGGTTGCGCTCTTATTCTTGAAGAATACGAACATGCAGTAAAACGTGGAGCAAAAATTTATGCTGAATTTGTAGGTGGCGGAATGTCATCAGATGCTAATCATATAACAGCACCACATCCTGAAGGAATTGGCGCAATGAATGCAATGAAGTATGCAGTTCAAGAAGCTGGAATTAAGTTAACAGATATTGATTATATCAATGTTCATGGAACTTCAACTCCTCTTGGTGATGTAGCAGAAACAGGTGCAATCGTTAAATTGTTTGGTGATCATGCATACAAATTAAACATTAGTTCAACAAAATCTATGACAGGCCATTTACTTGGTGCTGCTGGTGCTGTTGAGGCTATGGCTGCAATTCTTGCACTTACCAAAGATATTATTCCTCCAACAATCAACTTTAAAACTGCTGATCCATTAATTGACAGTAAGTTAAATTTAACTCTAAATGTGGCTCAAAGTCGCAAAGTTAAATATGCTTTAAGTAATACTTTTGGATTCGGTGGACATAATGCATCGATTGTTTTAAAGAAGTTTGAATAAGATATCGTGAGATTTCTCAAATCTTATATAAAACTCCTTTTCTTGGGTAAGCCAGAAAAGGAGTTTTTTTATTTTGTTAAAAATCAATTGGGTTTTATTCCCAATAATATTATTTATTATCGAAAAGCACTTACCCATAAATCTGTGCTTTTAAAATTGAATGATGGAAAAACATTAAGTAATGAAAGACTTGAATTCCTTGGTGATTCGATTCTTGATTCAATTATTTCAGAATTTCTTTTTACAAAATATAAAGATAATGACGAAGGTTATTTAACTCAAATGCGTTCGAAATTAGTAAATCGAAAATCGTTGAACGATATTGCAGTTAGTCTAAAGCTACATAAGTACATTAAAACGAACAATATTTCAATCGAGAATAATAATGTTCTTGGTAATGCTTTCGAAGCTCTTATTGGGGCTATTTATCTGGATAAAGGATATTCTTTTACTCGTTCTTTTATTATAGATTCTGTTATTACCAAATATTATGACTTTAGGTTCTTAGAAACGGTTGATACTAATTTTAAAAGTCGCTTATTAGAATATACTCAGAAAACAAAAAAGCTAGTAAATTTCGATACAAGAGAAGAATTATCAACCGAAAAAGGTAAACAGATTTTTATTTCAATTTTAACAATTGACAATAAACCAATTTGTGAATCTTTAGGAAATTCAAAGAAAGAAGCAGAACAAAATGTTTCCAAAATAGCATTGAAAATATTGGAAATCTAACGTTTAACAGGAATATAATTGAATTTTATAGATTTTAAATTTGTAAGATACATTTGATCTTCTGTTAATAATGAATTAGGATTATTTCCTGTTCTTACATTTCCTCTTAATAATGCTCTTTCCTCTGAATTGCTTAGCGCAGTTGTCGAACCCTCGCTTTCTTTTGATTTTTGTTCAATAGAAGCTAATATAAAAGATAGACCAATTGTTTGATTTGTGTCAAGTGTGATATTTGAATTAGCTTTTATCTGTTTAAATGGAATAATTGCCTTAAATCTAAGAACTTGATTTTCATCCCAAGTTATTGCTACCGATATTCCTTGATTATTATTCGTTAATAATTCTTCATCATTAATATTTTTAAATCCTGTTATTTTCATATATGCATGATCGTATGAAAATCTACTGACAAAAATTTCCCAGTCGTTATTGTAATTTATTGCTGCTATATTGTTTTTCTTGGAGTTTGGAATTGGATATAAAATACTTAATCCTTTTTTTTGTTTACCTGTTGTATCAATTTTAATAAGAATTCCACTACGAATTATTTTAAGTTGAGCAATCTTCTCTGTAGCTTTTATGTATATAAATAAATTATCATCATCATTCATAATTGAATATTGAAGCTTAGCATTTCTATCATAAAACCGAAGTGGAGATTTAAAAATACTACTATCATTGCATAATAGACTTTTTTGATCTAACCGTTGACCATTTATATTTTCAATTTTACATGATTGTAAAATCATAATCACACTTACAATAATTAAAACAGATTTCTTCATTCGTATATTTTATACAAAGGAAAGCAAAACGAACTTTATAAATAAAAAAATGGAGTAAATTTTGTAAAAATTACGATTATTCCTTGTTGAAAATAAAGGAATAGTTTTTATCGGAATTAATTATTTTAATAATATACATTCCAGAAACAAAATTCGAAATATCTATAGTTGCTTGATTTGTAACTTCAAAAGATTGGTGTAAAAGTCTTCCTTTTAAATCAAATATTAGCAATGTTGAATTTTGGGTTCCATTAATTGTAATTGTATTCTTTGCTGGATTTGGATATGGGTATATTATTGATTGAATCGTGTTTGTATATGAACTTGTAGTATCTTTTAATACTTTAAGTATTTGTGTTACTTGTTGAGCTGCATGATAATTGTCGTCGCCTATTTGAACTGCTTTTATAAAAGTAATTCCTTGACGTTTAATAAGTACATAATGACCAACAATTACAGCAACCGATGTGTCAGAAGAACTATATTGAATTCTCAAACCCGAATTCGTATGCTCTACAAGTTCAATTATTGAGTCGTTTTCATAAACTAAATTTATAGGCTCAAAATCTATTTTTTGATATGCTTTTGCAATTTGGATTGCAACTTCTACCTTATTTGATGGATTATATAATGAATTACCTGTTTGTATCGCAGAAATAATACAACTACCAACACCAACAATTCTTATTTTTTGATCTTCAATTTTTACTATTGATGTATCCGATGAATGAAATGTTAATGCTAATCCAGATGTTATATCCATTAATGGATCTATCAATGTGTCATTAAATTGTAATGTTGGAATAGTTTTAAGAGTAAGTGTTTGAATTGCTTTCTCAATATTTACATTAACTGATATTTCTGCTGCTTGGTTAAATAAATTATTTCCCTTTTGGTTTGCTAAAAGAGAACAATTTCCTGTACCAACAATTGTAAGAATGTTGTTTTTTATTTTTACAATATTAGTGTCTGAAGATGTAAATTCTACAGCTAAACCAGAACTTGCGTTTGCATTAAGAATATAATCTTCATCTCCATAAATAAAAGATTGTGAAGGATTAAAGCTTATTACTTGATCTGCTTTTGTTACTTCAAAAATTTGACTTACCGTTTGAGCACTATTATAAGATTGATTTCCTTTTTGAGAAGCATATATTATACAAGTTCCTACACCATTAATATGTATTTTGTTATTAATAATTTGAGCAATAGAACTATCAGATGTTTCATACGAAAGTGATAATCCCGACGAAGATGTTGCGTCAAGATTGATATCTGTATCAAGATATTTTGCCGTTTGTATTGGATTAAAATCTATTTTTTGATTTGCTTTTTTTACTTCAAATAAAATATTGTTTGTTAATGCTGGATTAAACATATAGTTTCCATCTTGTTTTGCCATTATTGTGCAAAATCCTACGTTTCTAATTTGTAACTCTCCATTTATAATTGTTGCTATTGAGTCATTAGATGATGAATAAGTAACGGTTAATCCTGAAGATGCATTGTTGTCGAGTTTAATGTTTTGATCACCAAAAATAGCAGTTTGTTGCGTAATCGTGTTAATAGTTTGATCTCGTTTAAATACAGAAATTATTTTAGAAATTGTATTCGAAGCGTTATAAATTCCATTTCCAGCTTGATTTATCGTTACCAAACAAACACCTGACCCAATTGCCGTTAAAACCCCATGTCGATTAATTATAACCGTTGTATCGGAAAGTGATATATCGATAGGTAAAAGTGAGCTTGCTAAAGCATTAATAGTAATGTTAGAATCGCCTACATATAAGCTACTTGGAATTATAGCAGTAACCGTTTGATTAATTTTTTCTATTGTAAAACTCTTTGTTTTTGAAACGATACTATTATAAATATAATTTCCATCTTGTTTAGCTGTAATTGAACAAATGCCAGCTCCTTTAATTCTTAATAATCCGTTTTCAAATATAGCTTTTGATGTATCGGAACTAATAATATCTATTGGTAAATTTGAACTTGCTTGTGCTTTAATATCAATTGTATTTTGAAGCATTGTAGCAGTTAACGGTAAAACGAAATCTATAGTTTGGCTAACTTTATCAATTTTAAGTGTTTTGCTTATAGATAATGCGGATAAATATTTTTCATTTCCTTTTTGAAGAACAGTTATCAAACAAATACCAGCAGCTTTTAAGTTCAATTTGCCATTATTAAATTGAGCAATAGTAGTGTCTGAGCTTATAACTTCAATTTGAAGATTTGAACTTGCATGGGCTTTAATATCTATTTCATTTTGTAGCATAGTTACTGAAGCTGGTAAAACGAAATCTAAAGTTTGAGTTAATTTTTCAACTTTTATTGTTTTACTAATAGCTAAGGCAGCATTATATATACTATTTCCATCTTGTTTTGCTGTAATTACGCAATACCCAGAACCAACTATAAGTAATTGACCATTTTCGTATTTAGCGATAGTAGTATCAGTACTAGATATTTCTACAGGTAAATATGAATTTGCATAAGCATATAAATTAATGCTCGTTTGATCCATTGTTATTGTTGAAGGTAAATAGAAATCGACATATTGGTTTTGTTTATCAACTTTTAACGGTTTACTTATTGGTATTGCAGCATTATATATCTCGTTTCCAATTTGACCTACCGTAATATTACATATCCCAGCACCGATTATCGACAATTTTCCATCAATAAATTTTGCAACTGTTGTATCAGAAGATGAAATATCAATTGGAAGGAACGAACTAGCATACGCATTAATGTAAATATCTTGCTGTCCCATAGTAATTGTTGATGGCAATGAGATATTTACATATTGGCTTAGCTTTTCAACTTTAAACGTTTTATTAATCGAACTTTCATTATAAATTGAATTTCCTAATTGTTTTGCTGTAATTATACATGTTCCAGCAGATTGAATTGTTAATTTCCCATATAAAAATTTTGCAATTGTTGTGTCAGAAGATGTTAATTCAACAGGTAAATATGAACTAGAAAATGCATTTAAATCAATTGGAATTTGATTTGGATATACAACCTGTGGTAAGAAAAAGTCAACCGTTTGATTAATCTTTTCAATTATTAGCGTTTTATGAACTGAATTTGCAGCATTAAATATTCCATTGCCGAATTGTTGAGCTGTAATAATGCATGTGCCCGAACCGATTATATTTAATTTACCATTTACATATTTAGCAATAGTAGTATCTGATGAAATAATTTCGACAGGTAAATTAGAACTTGAATGTTCTTTTAGGTCAATATTCGGTTGATTGGCAAACACCTTAGAAGGCAAAAAGAAATCAATGTTTTGATCTTGCTTTTCTACTATTAAAGTTTGCGCAATTGACGTCGCAGGGTTGTAAAATTCATTTCCCGATTGTTCAATTGTTATAAAGCATTTACCACATCCTACAATTTTTACTTTCCCTAATTCTATTTTCGCAACAGATGTATCTGATGAATGTAGAAAATATGGAAGTGATGAACTTACATTTGCTGAAATAAAAATATCTGGATCACCATATTTTACCGTCGGTGGTGGATGAAAATCAATAGTTTGATTTGCTTTTTTAATCGTTACAGGAAATGTAATTGGTGTTGCTGGTTTATATATATTATCGCCATTTTGTTGAATAGTAATGTTTGCAGTTCCAATTCCAATAGGTTGAATTTTACCATTTATGATTTTTATAATCGACTCATTCGATGATGTATATGAGATTGGTAACGAGGAACTTGATAATGCTCCTATTTCGAAATTGTTCATATCATACGGTAATTCTTGTATTGGATTAACCGATATTGATTGATCTAATTTAAGAATATAAACATCTTTACTTATGTTTATACTAAATTGAAAGAAATCAGCCTCTTCTAGATTATTTGGTTTTTTATAACAATCGCTATATAAAACAACATAAGTAGAATCGTTAGTCTTAGCAGCATATGGGTAGCCTAAAAATCTAAATAGATTAGGATTTCCTCTTGGTACAAATCTACAATTCGAATATCCTTTCGCATCGTTAAAAAGCACTTCAGGATCGTTACAATATATCCAGATACCTGAATTGAAATTATTCAGGTCGTAATCGGTACCTCTTCTATCGCAAACAATAGTGTATATTTTATTTAATTTCTCATCGTAAACTTGATACGGTAGTGAACATGCATAGCCATTTGCTAGATTTGTAGGTTCTAATTTAGACCATGTACGTCCATTATCGCCAGAAACTGTTTGGTAGATCCCAACTTTATCGACTCTAAATAATCCAATGATTTTACCATTTCCTATTGTTGCGAAAATCTGTTCGCCAATGTATAATTCTTGTGTACTTCTATAGTCCCATGCATGGTATACGCTATCCCAATTATGTCCATCATCGCTATGGCGAATATCGGCATAATAACCACCATAACTTGATGCAAAATATCCGGATTCACCAGGTATTTTGAATATGTCGTACATCAATGCAGATTTGTCAACATTTTCAATAAAATTTCTACTAGACCAAGAAGCACCATTATCGCTACTTGATATGAAATTCATATCAATATAGTATCCACCCCAAATGCTTGTGCATTGATATCTACCAAAAAAAACAACAATTTCTCCATTATCTAATATTCCTCCAGAACCAATTCTATCGTCATATTCATCTTTGTAAATTATTTCGGGCATACTCCAAGTTAATCCATTATCATCAGAAAATCTTTGGGCTATTCCACCCATATTTCCTACATGGTTTCCATTATCTCCAGGATCGAGACGAAATAAATGGATTAATCGCCCATTCGAAAGCTTTTTTGTAAATCCTGTAAAAGTATGATCGATGCTATTTAAACTGCCAGAATTTGGAGTTACGTTAAAATCATTATTGTATTGAGCAACACAAACGGTGACATAGCTCACCAAAAAGTAAGAAAAGAGTATAGTTTTTATGTAATTGCGACCTAACACAATTGCCTTATTTTGAGATTATTAGATGTAAATTTGTGCTCTTAACTAAATGCAACAGTAAAAATAAGTAATATTTTTTAATTTATGAGTATTAAAACCAACTTTTAATTGGTGTATTATTGATTCATGGTTATTTAAAAATTATTACGTAATTAAATTTATAATGATACAATTATTAATAAAAAATACAATTTTTTGATAAATCATCGTTTTAGCTATCTTTGTCATCGAAATTATTTCAAAACTATGTCTCAAAAAACGAAAGCTATTTTGCTGTTTTCAGCAATTATTTTTATCGATCAATTTGTTAAAATTTGGGTTAAATCGACCATGTGGCTCGGTCAAGAACATCATGTATTTGGCAATTGGTTTATTCTTCATTTTACCGAAAATAATGGAATGGCTTATGGAATGGAACTTGGTGGTTCTTTAGGAAAAATACTTCTAAGTATATTTCGACTGATTGCTATTTCCGCTATTGGATGGTATATTTATCATTTAATTAAAAAAGGGACTAATACGGGTGTAATTCTGGGTTTTACTGCAATTATGGCTGGAGCATTTGGAAATATTATTGATAGTGCTTTTTATGGTCTGTTTTATGGTCCAAGCGATTGGTTTCAAGTTGCTGAATTCATGCCCAAAGGAGGTGGTTATGCACATTTCTTATATGGTAAAGTAGTTGATATGCTTTATTTCCCTATAATAGATACAACTTTGCCAAAGTGGTTTCCAATAATGGGAGGTGAACATTTTCTGTTTTTTCAACCAGTTTTTAATATTGCAGATTCTGCAATTACTTGTGCTGTTATTTATATCCTTTTATTCGAAAGGAAATTCTTTAAAGATTAATGCATAATATTGTTGATTATATTGAAACTCCAATTGGCGTTTTAACTATATCGGCATCTGATAAAGGAATAACTTCAATTAATTTTGGTCGACATGAGTTTTCACATTATTCCGGAATAAAATCTGAAGCGAAAAATCATGTTGAAATTTGTACAAAGCAGTTATCTGAATATTTCTCTGGAGAAAGAAAAATGTTTTCTGTTCCTATAGATTTTAATGGAACTGCGTTTCAAGAAAAGGTTTGGTCAAAATTGCTCGAAATTCCTTATGGGGAAACGATAAGTTATAAAGCATTGGCTTCGAACATTGGAAATGAGAAAGCTTGCCGTGCAGTTGGAATGGCAAATAACAAAAATCCTTTACCTATTCTTATTCCTTGTCACCGTGTTATAGGAACCTCGGGAAAAATAATTGGATATGCTGGCGAATTTTGGAGGAAAGAGTGGTTGTTAGAAAACGAAAAAAGCCCCACAATTACAATCGCAGGGCTTTAATATAAGGGTTTTATTTTCTTATTTGTCGTTTTTACCTTCCATGCTTAATGTTGCATGAGGTACAGCCATTAAACGTTCTTTAGGGATTAATTTACCTGTTTTACGGCAAATGCCATAGGTTTTGTTTTCTATACGAATTAATGCAGCTTTCAAGTGAGAAATGAATTTTTCTTGACGTTCTGCAAGTTTACCCGTTTCTTCTTTCGATAACACAGCCGCACCTTCTTCAAAAGTTTTGAATGTTGGCGATGTATCTTGAATATCGTTACCATCATCATGGTTAATTGCAGCTTTAAGCTGAGCAAAATCCTTATCGGCTTTTGCTAATTTGTCGAGGATTAAGTTTTTGAATTCCAATAACTCAGCATCGGTAAATCTGGTTTTTTCTGTTGTATCGCTCATGTTGTTTGTTTTAATAAAATCTTTACTATATCTTTTCTAATCCCAATGAAGTCGTTACATCATTGTCGATTTCTACGGTCTTGATTGTTTTAAGTTCTATTTTGTCGACAATTTCTATGCTTTCGCATAATGTTTCCGATGCAATATGAAGTTTGTGTTTTTCTATTGCGAGGTTAAATACTTGATTACTTTCTATTTGAAGGCGAATCTTATCGGTAACATTCAAATTACTTTCTTTTCGGAAATTTTGAATTCTATTGATAAATTCACGAGCAATACCTTCGTCACGAAGTTCGTCGGTTAATGTAATGTCAAGAGCTACAGTTAATGAGCCGTCGTACGATACTAACCAGCCGGGAATATCTTCCGAAATAATTTCAACGTCTTCTAATGTCAACTCAATTGTTTGATCACCAGCATAAATAGTATATGTGCCTGTTTGTTCAAATTCTATTATTCGTTTGGTATCGAGTATGGTAATTAAGCCACCGATTTCTTTCATCAACTTGCCATATTTTGGCCCAAGTGTTTTGAAATTTGGTTTAATGCGTTTTACCATAATTCCCGAAGTATCTGTTAAAAACTCTACATTTTTAACGTTTATCTCAGTTTTGATAATGTCGGCAACTGAAGTAATTGCTTGTTCGAACGATGTTCCTGTTGTTGGAATCATAATTCGGTTCAATGGTTGACGAACACGAATATTAACCTTTTTGCGAAGCGCCAATATCATCGATGAGATTTTTTGAGCCAAACTCATTCGTTCTTCCAAACTCTTATCAATGTACGATTCTTGAATTGATGGAAAATCGGCTAAATGCACACTTGTTTGTGAGAAATGTCCTGTAACAGCATTTAAGTCGCAAAATAATTTATCGGCATAAAATGGAGCTATTGGAGCCATTAATAAAGAAATAGTTTCCAAGCATTCGCATAATGTTTGATATGCTGAAATTTTATTTGCCGAAAGGCTAGTTCCCCAGAAACGTTTACGCGATAAACGAATAAACCAGTTGCTAAGATTATCGCAAACAAAATCTTGAATTGCACGTCCAGCTTTTGTTGGTTCGTATTCTTCGTAATGTTGAGCAACATCTTTTTTCAAGGTGTTTAGTAACGAAAGAATCCATTTATCGAGTTCTGGTTTTTCGTTTAATGGAATTGCAGTTTCTTTGCAAGTAAATCCATCAACATTTGCGTAAAGTGCAAAGAATGAGTAAGTATTGTAAAGTGTTCCGAAGAATTTACGTTTTACTTCGTCAATTCCTTCGAGGTCGAATTTTAGATTTTCCCATGGTGATGCATTGGTAATCATGTACCAACGAAGTGGGTCGCTTCCGTATTTCGCAATAGTTTCGAATGGATCGACAGCGTTTCCGTGACGTTTCGACATTTTGTTGCCATGTTTATCGAGAACTAAACCGTTCGATACCACATTTTTAAATGCAACTGAATCGAATAACATCGATGAAATTGCATGAAGGGTAAAAAACCATCCACGAGTTTGATCGACACCTTCGGCAATGAAATTTGCAGGATATACATTTTCGAAAATATCTTTGTTTTCGAATGGGTAATGTAGCTGTGCATAAGGCATTGCTCCCGAATCGAACCACACATCTATTAAGTCCATTTCGCGAGTCATTTTTTGACCTTTTGGCGAAACTAAAATGATATTGTCAACGAAAGGACGATGAAGGTCGAATAGATTGTAGTTTTCTATCGAGAAATCGTTTTCTTTAAATTGTGTAAATGCATTTTCGGCCATAAAACCTGCTTTTACCGATTTTTCGATTTCGGCTTTTAATTCAGCAACCGAACCAATACAAATTTGTTCCGCTTTATCTTCGGTAGTCCAAATTGGTAGCGGAGTTCCCCAATAACGAGAACGAGAAAGGTTCCAATCTTGAAGATTTTCTAACCATTTACCGAAACGACCAGTTCCAGTCGATTCTGGTTTCCAATTGATGGTTTTGTTTAATTCCATCATTCGGCTTTTGAATTCGGTAGTACGAATAAACCAAGAATCTAATGGATAATAAAGCACTGGTTTATCTGTTCTCCAGCAATGTGGATAGGTATGAACGTGCTTTTCTATTTTAAATGCTTTGTTGCTTAATTTTAGTTTTACCGAAATATCTACATCGAGTGTAGCATCGTCTTCTGTAAGTTTAGGATCGTATGCATTTTTAACAAAACGACCTGCAAATTCTTTGTATTCTTCGATATTGACATTCGATTTTACATAATCGGAATCCATATCTTCGATTAGAATCATCTTACCTGTTTTGTCGACAAGAGGACTTTGATTTCCATTTTTGTCGAGAACCATTAAGCCTGGAATTCCATGATCTTTTGCCACACGGTAGTCATCTGCACCAAAAGTTGGAGCAATGTGAACGATTCCAGTACCATCTTCGGTTGTAACAAAATCGCCAGTAATTACTTGGAATGCATTTTTTCCTGGATTTACCCAAGGTAAAAGTTGCTCGTATTCTACACCTTTAAGTTGAGAACCAGTAAATTCATCTAAAACTTTAAATGGAATATGTTTGTCGCCAACTTTATATTCATCAAACGATAGTTCTTCGTCTTTTTCGGGGAAGAATGCACGTAAACGATTTTTAGCAAGGATAAGCGTAACAGGAATTCCAGTATAAGGATTGAATGTTTTTACTTTGTAATATGTAATATCAGGACCAACGCAAAGTGCTGTGTTCGATGGTAATGTCCAAGGAGTTGTGGTCCAAGCTAAGAAGAATAATTCGCCATCAACGTGATTGAAAAGAAACTCGCTTTTTGCAGTTTTTACAACTTTGAATTGCGCGACACAAGTTGTATCTTTCACATCTTTGTAACAACCAGGCTGATTTAATTCGTGCGAACTTAATCCTGTTCCTGCAGCTGGTGAATATGGTTGAATGGTATATCCTTTATACAACAATTGCTTGTTATACATTTCTTTAAGCAGGTACCAAAGCGTTTCAATATATTTGTTTTCGTAGGTTATATATGGATCTTTCATATCGACCCAATAACCCATTTCTTTTGTTAATCGTTCCCATTCGCCAGTGTATTTCATTACATCTTTGCGACAGGCTTTATTGTATTCTTCTACGGTAATTTTTTTACCAATATCTTCTTTTGTTATACCAAGCGCTTTTTCAACACCTAATTCAACTGGTAAACCATGTGTATCCCAGCCAGCTTTACGGTGAACTTGAAAACCACGCATCGATTGAAAACGACAGAAAATATCTTTGATACTTCTTGCCATAACATGGTGAATACCAGGCATACCATTAGCCGATGGTGGACCTTCGTAAAAAACGAAAGATTTGGCACCTTGGCGATTGTCTATACTCTGCTCAAAAGTTTGCTCAGATTCCCATTTCTGTAACACTTCTCGGTTTATCTCCGGAAGGTCTAAGTTCTTGTATTCTTTGAACTTCGTACTCATTTCTTGCTATAAGAAAAATCTATCTTTAAAAATTGTGCAAATATATAATTTTAATCTAATAGACAAGTATTTTTACGTCGATGTGTTTTAACAAACATTTTGTGTTAATGCTTTTATTCTAAATATATTACTCTTACTTTGTTAACAACTTATTTGAAGTAGAGTTAATCTGTTGTAATGATGTTGAAATTTTGAATTAAAGGTCTCGTAAAACTATGCTTTGGCAAATAATTTGTATTCCTTTGCTTTTTCTATATCTTTGTAATTGTAAAGCCTTTTGTTTCATTCGTTTTAATGAAAAGAATCAATTTTAAAATAGTATTATCGGTTTTTTTACTTTTGTTTGTTTCTGTATTTGCCGAAGCACAAAATCCTGCTGTTTTTAAACGTAAAACGGGAAAGGAAGAGCCTTACTACAAGAACAAATGGTATTTTGGAATTAGTTTAGCAACGACTTATACAGGCTTTGTTCGTTATGGAATAATTAAGGTACCAGAAACTGGTCCAATAGAAGTTTCGTGGTTTACAAAAGATATGTTTGTTCGACAATTAAGTGGAGTTTATCCTTCGAAAGCCAATCCCGATAAAATTAATTATATGGAACAAAATCTCATCAAATGGGATGTTTTCGATATTCTTTGGAAAGTACGATATTCGGAATATCCATATCAAACGCAAGCCACACCCGAACCTGGTTGGGCTGGTAAAGATGCTTGTCCAAGCGATGCACAATGGAATTTTTTAAAACAAAATTATGGGTTTGGTTCGCTAAACGAGTATATCTTTGGCGATAATCTTTGGAAATTTTTGAAAGATGTGCAAGATCCAGCTTGGGCTTCGCAGTATAGTAGTTTGAAATAATAATTAAATAGCCCCGATGTTTTCTCATAAACATAAGGGCTTTTTAAATTAGAAATGGATGTCTAATGCAAGATTTGCGAGAAGTTCTAGATTTCTACCCGAATTCGTTTTTGTTGTTTCAATTGTATTGCCTAAAAATAAAGCACCTTCTTTTATTGTTGTATGTGTTTGTGCTAAATCGTAATATATTTCTGTTGAAAGTGATATATTAGGAATGAAAAAGTATGAAATTCCAACAAATGGTCTCAATCCCCATTTTGTTTCTTTTGTCTTTTCGTATATTTTGGTAGAATTACTATTGGGTGAGTATTTTGAAGTAGCATTAGATTGTGCTAAGAATATATCGCTTCCACCAAAGGTTTCCCATTTTCGAAATCGTTTATTTAATTCAAATCCAATTGATCCATCTATTCCAAAAATAGTATAGCTTTTGATATTTGCAAGCGGCATTAAGCTGTAATTCTTTTCAAAATTACAGAACACAATTTTTGAACGTATAGCTGAATGTTCAAAATGATAAGAATAACCTAAAGCATAGGTTGGAAACATTTCGCCAGAATAAACCGCTATGTAATTCGGTTTTTTTAAGGAATCATATGGAGTAATTGATCTCATTTGTAAATCACGTAATGAGTCATTTGGATTTCCATAATTAACATGTTTACTGTCTCTACTTATTGAAATAGAAATCTCACTCTTTTTAGTTTTGTATTTCTGAATTAATTTTAGTGAATCTTGAGCATATAAACTCGAAGACAATAGAATTCCTACCATGCAAAATGCAAGGATTACTTTTTTACTATTCATGATTTGAGGTTTTGGAGTTAAAACTAATTTTGTATTTACTCTCGAAAGTTGATGTAATACGAAAAAAGTTTTTGAATAGTATATTGTGAAATAAAAAATCAATTGATAGTTTTGAGATTATTAAAATTATTCTTTAACAACTAAAGTCGAATAACTCTTACCATCAATCACAACTTGAACAACATAAGAGCGCAAACCCTTATTTGTCATATCAACAAAAATACTTTGTCCATTTGGTTTTTGAACAGAATAAATTGTTTGATCAAGTGAATAAATTGTTGAATTAGATTTCGGTGTACAACCTTCGGTTAATTGTAACGTAAGTTTGTCTTTTACTGGAACTGGATCGAAAGAAGCCGAACAGCTATTAATTTCTAAAATGAAAATCACTACAATGTGAAAATAATAATATATTAATCTCATTTCTCCGCAATCTCCTCATTTTTCAAATTTCCCCGCCGAGCTATTATATTTTTCCTTACTTTTGCTTGTCATTTAGAATTATTCTAAATAAGGAATGGATTGGTGTTATTAATAGCCAAAATATTCGTCAAACAGATTAGATAAATACCATAAAAAGTGGCAGAAGATAAAGAAAATGAGCTGATAAATGAGCTCAAAGATCAGGATTACAAATATGGTTTCGAGAGTGATATCGCAACCGATGTATTTCCTATTGGACTAAACGAAGATATTGTTCGCAGAATCTCAGCTATAAAAGGAGAACCTGAGTTTATGCTCGAATGGCGCTTAAAAGCTTTTCGCTTTTGGCTTACAATGCAACATCCTAAATGGTCGAGCTTAGATTTTAATGTTCCCGATTTTCAGTCGATTGCATATTATGCTCAACCATCGAACAAAGCAAAATACGATAGTTTAGATGAGGTTGACCCTGAATTGATAGACACCTTTAACAAACTTGGAATTCCTCTCGAAGAACAAAAAATGTTGAGCGGCGTTGCTGTCGATGCAGTGTTTGATAGTGTTTCGGTACATACAACATTTCGCGAGCAATTGGCCGAAAAAGGAGTGATATTTTGCTCTATAAGCGAAGCATTGAAAGAACATCCCGAATTGGTAAAACAATATCTTGGCTCTGTTGTTCCATCGACCGACAATTATTACGCAGCCCTTAACTCGGCTGTGTTTAGCGATGGTTCGTTTGTATATATTCCCAAAGGCGTTCGTTGCCCGATGGAACTTTCGACCTATTTCCGCATAAATGCAAAGAATACGGGTCAGTTCGAACGGACACTTATTATTGCCGAAGAAGGTGCGTATGTCAGTTATCTTGAGGGTTGTACGGCTCCAATGCGTGACGAAAATCAGTTGCATGCTGCGGTGGTTGAACTTGTGGCTTTAGATAATGCCGAAATAAAATATTCGACCGTACAAAACTGGTATCCTGGCGATAAAGATGGGAAAGGCGGAATTTACAATTTCGTTACCAAACGTGGTTTATGTAAAGGAAACGGTTCAAAAATATCGTGGACACAAGTAGAAACGGGTTCTGCAATTACGTGGAAATATCCAAGTACTATTCTTCGAGGCGATAATTCGGTATCGGAGTTTTACAGTGTGGCTATGACAAACCATTTTCAACAAGCCGATACTGGAACAAAGATGATTCACATTGGCAAAAATACTCGTAGTACCATTGTGTCGAAAGGGATTTCGATTGGAAAAAGCAGCAATAGCTATCGTGGATTGGTTCGTATGTCGAAAGGTGCCGAAAATGCTCGTAACCATTCGCAATGCGACTCGCTTTTAATTGGTTCACATTGCGGAGCTCATACATTTCCCTATATCGATGTGCAAAATAAAACGGCAACGGTCGAACACGAAGCTACAACCTCGAAAATTGCCGAAGATCAGATTTTCTACTGCAATCAACGTGGATTGAGCACCGAAACTGCTGTAAGTCTAATTGTGAATGGTTTTGCCCGAGAGGTGTTAAATCAGTTGCCAATGGAATTTGCTATTGAGGCTCAAAAGCTATTGGCTTTGCAGCTGGAGGGAAGCGTAGGGTAAAAAGTTTTGAATTTTAAGTTAGAATTTGCACTCACCCCCGGCCCCTCTCTCGCGAGAGAGGGGTGACTTACGGTGAAAATTATATATAAAATTGAAAGAATTCAAATAATTAAAGTAGCTCCTACTCCCCTCTCTTTAAAGAGAGGGGTTGGGGGTGAGTAATAAAACAAAAGAATTAATGAAGTGGCAAGAAATAAAACAGACTGATAGA
>Ga0302288_1000111_pt1 | contig 77264 bp, 46 predicted proteins | sample III_Fen_N1_1_FD_194549 | JGI IMG/M metagenome (GOLD analysis project Ga0302288, IMG submission 194549) | Peat permafrost microbial communities from Stordalen Mire near Abisko, Sweden - III_Fen_N1_1 | ecosystem: Environmental > Terrestrial > Soil > Wetlands > Permafrost | place: Sweden: Abisko... | reverse complement strand
GAGATAAACCTACCCACATGATGAGCGTGATTCGTGGTAAAGTGAAGATTTACAAAGAAGGGGTGGGCGGTCGAAACCAAATTGTCCGCATTTTGCAACCCATCAGCTACTTTGCCTACCGTGCCTTCTTTGCGGAAGGGAACTACAATACCAGCGCTTGTGCCTTCGAAACGTCGAGCATCGTCATGATTCCAAAGGAAGTCATCCTAAAATTGATCCTCCAAAACAACAAGGTGGCTTACTTCTTCATCCAGCAACTGTCCATTGACTTGGGCGTTTCCGATGCCCGTCAGGTGAACCTCACCCAAAAGCACATTCGTGGACGTTTGGCTGAATCGCTCATTTTCATGCGTGACAATTACGGCTTGGAAGAAGACGGCGCCACCATCAACGTGTACCTTTCCCGCGAGGATTTGGCCAACCTCTCCAACATGACCACCTCCAACGCCATCCGAACGCTTTCCATGTTCGTGTCCGAACGCGTCATCGCCATGGACGGACGCCGCATCAAGATTATCGACGAGGACCGGCTTCGCAAAATCAGCCGACTGGGCTGATCAATTCCAACATTTTTTCGACATTTTCTTGGGCTGGTGCCAGTGCATCGAGCCAGTGTATTTTGATGCCCCTAGTTTCCATTCCGCGGAACCAAGTCATCTGCCGTTTGGCGAACTGGTGGATGGCAATTTCGAGCTGTGAAAACATCTGCTCGTAAGAGAGCTCACCTATTAGATACATGCTCAGGTATTTGTATTCCAACCCGTAATAAATGAGGTCCTCCACGGGAATTCCCTGCTGAATTAGGTTTTCAACTTCACCGACCATGCCGGCCTCCAACCTCGATTTCAGCCGTTGAGAAATACGCTCGCGACGGATTTCACGGTCCAACTGGAGACCGAAAACGATGCTGTCGATTTTTGGAAAGTTGGCGTCCAGCGAAGGATTGCAACGGTAGTATTCTTCGATCTCAATGGCGCGTACGGCCCGTTTCACGGTGTCCACGTCGGTGGTGTTGTGGAGTTGTTTGTAGGTGGCCAAAAGTGCGGTCAGTTCCTCCAGCGACTTCAGCTCCAATTCGGAACGAAGGTCGGGGTTGGGCGGTACGGGAACCAGGCGGTAGCCCCGCAAGACTGATTCGATGTAAAGCCCTGTGCCACCGCAAAGTACGGCCGGTTTTTTCAAGGAATTCCACACGTTTAAAAAATCGCGCTGGTACTCGAACACGTTGTATTTGTACCCGGCATCGGCAATATCAATGAGGTGAAACGGAATTTCGCGACCATCCAACGTGTATTCGCTCAGATCTTTACCTGTTCCGATGTCCATTCCACGGTACACCTGCCGTGAATCGCCGCTGATGATTTCGGCATCGAGTTCAGCCGCCAACTTTACCGCCAAATGGGTTTTGCCGGAAGCGGTGGGTCCGAGCAGGGTGATTAGGGGGAGGCTCATATTTTCTTGGTTGTCAATGGAACAAAAGTACGCGTTTTTTTCTACATTTGCCTTTAATCCAACTCCTATGAAAACGATTTCAGGACATATAGCGGACGTAGTGTCCAACCGCATTTTCGACGGCATCATCACCTACAGCCATGGTCGCATCGTCTCGGTGGAACCCGCCACCGAAGTGACCGACCAATTCCTCATCCCCGGCCTCATCGACGCCCACATCCACATCGAGAGCTCGATGATGATCCCCTCCGTTTTTGCGCGCCAGGTGTTGCCCCACGGCACGGTGGCCTGCGTTTGCGATCCGCACGAGATTGCCAATGTTTGCGGCATCCCCGGCATCGATTACATGATCGAGGACGGCAAAAAATCGCCGCTGAAGTTCTATTTCGGCGCCCCCTCCTGCGTACCCGCCACCCATGTGGAAACGGCAGGTGCCGTGCTAAACGCCGCCGATGTAAAAACCCTTTTGAAACGCGACGACATCCATTTTTTGGCTGAAATGATGAATTTTCCCGGCATTTTAATGGGAGACGAGCAAGTGCTCCTCAAATTGAAGCACGCACGCGACCTGAACAAGCCCATCGACGGCCACGCGCCCGATTTGAGCGGCGACAACCTGCGCACCTACGTGGACGAGGGCATCTCCACCGACCACGAGTGCATGACGCTGGCCGAAGCCAAGGAAAAACTGGCGCTGGGCATGATGATTCTCATTCGCGAAGGCAGCGCCGCCCGCAACTTGGACGATTTGATGCCCTTGTTGAAGGACCACGCCGACCGCGTCATGTTCTGCTCCGACGACAAACACCCCGACGACCTCTTCAAAAACGGCCATCTGGACAACCACCTCCGCCGCATCGTAGCCAAAGGCTACAACGCCCTGGACGCCCTTCGTTGCTGCTCGCTGAGCCCCATCAGGCATTACAACCTCCACATCGGCCTGCTCCAAGAAGGCGACCGCGCGGACTTCGTCGTCGTCAACAACTTAACAGATTTCAAAGTGGCTGAAACCTATATCGGAGGCACTCTGGTGGCCGAAAATGGCTTAGCCTGCTATCCATCAACGGAGCCTTCCCCACCCATCAACCAGTTCAACGCCTTGCCCATTGTCGCCGAGGCGCTTCAGGTCACCCCGACCGGCAAGCACATGCGCGTCATCGTAGCTGAGGATGGGCAACTGCAAACCAAGATGTTGCTAGCAGAGCCGCTTATTGAAAAGGGTTCAGCCGTGTCCGACACCGAAAATGATATCTTGAAGTTGGTGGTGTACAACCGCTACCACCCTGCCAAACCGGCCATCGGCTTCATCAAAGGCATGGGTTTGAAACGCGGCGCCATCGCCTCCACCGTGGCGCACGACAGTCACAACATCGTGGCTGTAGGGACTTCCGACCAAGAAATTGCCTCGGCCATCAACCGCCTGGTGGAATGCAAAGGCGGCATCGTGGCCGTGGACGGCAAAAAATCCGAACTGCTTCCGCTGCCCGTGGGCGGACTCATGTCCGACGGAGATGGCCGCAGAATTGCACTTTCCTACGAAAACACAGATGCCATGGCCAAAAAGATGGGCTCACCGCTTGGCGCCCCCTTCATGACCCTGGCATTCATGTCGTTGTTGGTAATTCCCGAACTCAAGCTCGGCGATAAAGGGCTTTTCGAAATTTTGAAGTTTTCGTTTACCGATCTATTTACGAACGTTTTAAGTAGCGAAAGCAGAGGCGAAGCTTGATTCGACTATGCCGAGTCACGAAAAACGACTGTTTAGTAAAAACGAACGATTAGTTACAGTTTAAACTTGCCCAGCACCTCCTTCAACGCATCCTTGTGCACCGTGATGCCCATCATCTTGAGCTTCATGAAGTCTTCGCTGAAAAAGTAATAGCCGAACTCGGGCGCTTTTTTGTCATTGTTGCGTGAACCGGCGCTGGAATCCTTGATGAGGAACCAATCCTTGCCATCTCCTTTATAATTTTCAAGGTAACCGACCAGGTGCATGCCGTGGTCGTCCGTGGTGGTGTTGTTGGAGAAACGGAACTGACGGGCGTCGTCGTTGATGTAGGCGGAAGGAATGTCAAAATCTGGAATGACGCCACATTGGAAATCGCGGGAAAGGCCGGCTTCCGATACGTCACCGCCTATGCTCATGGTATAGCCTGCGCGGATGGCCGACTTGATTATTTTCATGAAATCATCCAACGGCAGGTTGTAATAATCGGCACTGTGCCACCAGTTGTCGGGTACTTCGTATTCCACCTTTTCCCAGTACGGTTTCTGCTTGTACGAAAGCACTTCGATGAAGTCGTCGGGATTGATTTTGAGGTAATCTTTCAAATAGGTTTTTGGCGTGTAGTCTTTGCCTTCCACCTTGAACTTAACCGGGGGTTCACCCAGGTAATGGTTGAGGATGCTGCGGATGGTGGCCAACACTTGGTCTTCGTTCCAGGCATTGTTGTCCTTGACGGATTTGAGATAACCGCTCATTTCCTTGAACATGTCGGCATGGGAATGATACTGACGATTGTTGATCAATCCGGTATAGAATTCCTCCGGAACCATACCGTATGCATCGCTGATGCGTTCCACGGCATTGGCTTCCGAGCCTTCATCAAACAAGGAATTGCCGCGTTCTTGAACAAAACGCCTGGCTTTTTCCACGTATTCCCAATAAACCGTATAAATTTCGGAGAGTTTTACTTTTTTGCCGAACTGGCGGAACACTTCACTTTCGTATTGGGAAGTGGTGCTGAAACACCAGCAGGTTCCGGTATTGCCTTGCGAAATGGGCGTGTTTGCCCAAAATGTCTTGTATAAGTCCACCTTATTGGGCAACTTCAGATCTGTCATGTCCATGATGTACTTGATCTTGGGCTTTTCGGGATTGAGCGTACTGTCTACCTGCCTCACGTCCTTCAAAACCACATCCTCATAAAAACTACCCTTGGGCACCACAATCAACTTGCCCTTGTCCACATTCTGTGCCTGGGCTGAAATCAGTGCCGCAAACGCCAGCACAATGGTCAACTTTATTTTCATATCAATTTCGTTTTAGTGATGGCAAATATAACAAAAGTGGCTGAATTCTTTCGAGTTCAGCCACTTTCAATATTTAAAGAGTTCTGTTTACTTTACGCTGTCCATGTGGGCGATCAGGTCAAGAACCTTGTTGGAATAACCCCACTCGTTGTCATACCAGCTAACCAACTTAACGAAGTTGCCGTTCAAAGCGATACCTGCACCTGCATCGAATACGGAAGTGCGGGTTTCGTGGATGAAGTCGGAAGAAACAACGCTGTCTTCGGTGTAACCAAGGATGCCTTTCAGTTCGTTTTCAGAAGCTTTCTTGATGGCAGCTTTGATTTCGTCGTAAGAAGCAGCTTTTTCCAAACGGACGGTCAAGTCAACTACAGAAACGTCAGCGGTCGGAACGCGGAAAGCCATACCGGTCAATTTGCCGTTCAAAGCAGGAATAACTTTACCTACAGCCTTAGCAGCACCGGTAGAAGAAGGGATGATGTTGCCCAAGATGGAACGACCACCTCTCCAGTCCTTGGAGGAAGGAGCGTCAACAGTCTTCTGGGTGTTGGTGGCAGCATGAACAGTAGTCATCAGACCTTCAACGATACCGAAGTTGTCGTTGATGACTTTAGCCAACGGAGCCAAACAGTTGGTAGTACATGAAGCGTTGGAAACAACGTCCATGTCTTTTGTATATTTTTCTAAGTTAACACCGCAAACGAACATAGGTGCGTCAGCAGAAGGAGCAGAGATAACAACTTTCTTGGCACCACCTTTCAGGTGAAGGCCAGCTTTTTCGGTAGTGGTGAAAACACCAGTGGATTCAACTACGTAGTCTGCGCCGGAAGCACCCCAACCAATGGCTGCGGGATCTTTTTCAGCGAAGAAGGCAACTTCTTTACCATTGATAATCAATTTGCCGTTTACGTTTTCGGCTGTTCCTTTGAATTGGCCATGTACGGTGTCATACTTGAGCATGTAAACCAAGTAATCGAGATCCAGGAACGGGTCATTTACTGCAACGATCTGAACATCGTTTCTTTCTTGAGCGGCACGGAATACCAAGCGGCCGATACGGCCAAAACCGTTAATACCTACCTTAATCATTGTTTTAATCGAATTTTTAGTGTGTACTTGAAATCTGGTGCAAAAGTACAGCTTTTGTCCGAAAAAAACATCTTTTTTCTTATATTTTTTCAGTAGCTAAGCAAGTTACTTAGTTACCGCAACCACAGGGCGTTTTGCAGGAAACCATCACAAACACGAGTATAAACAGACAGATATAAAACAATGCTTTCGTTTTCATTTTATGTAATTAAATTATTGATTGATTGCCCATCGATTATGGATTCGTTCTACCGGGATCATTACCCGAAATGCTTATGTAACAACGTAAACATTTGCTCTTTATTGATAGGCTTTGAAAGATAATCGTTGCATCCCGCATCCATAGCCTTTTCAAGGTCGCCGGACAGACCATAGGCAGTCTGTGCGATGACAACCACGGAATTGTTGAATTTCCGAATTTGCCGTGTGGCTTCATAGCCATCCATTTCAGGCATGTGTACATCCATCATTACCAAATCGATATCCGGATTTTTTTGACAGGCATTGACTGCTTGAATACCGTTACTTACTTTAATAATTTCTTTGCTGATTGGTTTGACGATTATCTCCATCAGCAATTGGGAAATGTCATCGTCCTCAGCTATCAGAATTTTCAGCTTTCCAACTCGATTGGCTTCATCGATAACATCAAACGGCTGAGCCATAATGCCTTTCGTTGGCTTGGCCTGGTAGGGTAAGGTGAAATAAAAGGTTGACCCTTTTCCTTCAAGGCTTTCAACCCAAATTTTTCCACCAAGCATTTCAACATAGGCTTTCGTTATGGATAGTCCTAAACCTGCGCCTTGTTGAACCATTTTATCGGCAACATCGGCCTGAATAAAACGTTCGAAGATGGCTTCCTGACTATCTTTTGGAATACCAATGCCGGAGTCTTTCACGTAAAAATTAAAGGAATCAACTTTTTTTTCAATCCCAATTTCAATGTAGCCTTCTTTGGTGTATTTTATGGCGTTCTTGACGAGGTTTGTCAGTATGGCATACACTTTTTCACGGTCTGTCAAAAGGATAGCATCCTTAACGGGTATGGTGTTTCTTAGGAAAAGCGTCATCCCTTTGGCTTCCACTTCGGGTTTGAAAAACGTATGGATGTATTCGAGTTGTTCGTAGAGATTTGTTTCCGTGATGTTCAATTTCATGAGCCCAGCTTCAATTTTGGAAATATCAACAATATCGTTTATGATATTGAGCATGCGCTCGCCACTTTTCTCAATGATACTGATATAGTCTTGTTGCTGTTCTCCAGTAAGATCTGGCATTTTGAGCAGTTCGGAAAAACCAAGGATGCCATTCATGGGGGTACGAATTTCGTGGCTCATGTTGGCCAGAAAGGCAGATTTGAGGCGATCGCTTTCTTCTGCATGCTCTTTGGCAATTGTTAAATCTTTTATGAGTGATAATCTTTCTGAGATTTTCCAAACGCTGTCCATTAACAAGGTAAGCTGCCTTATGTCGGTAGGATCATAATCATTTTCCTTGTTTGCAACACCTGCCACAGCCACTATTTTTTGTTCAAAAATCACCGGTATGGTAAGAAATTTCTGAAGTTTTACATGGCCTTGAGGCGTTCCTTTTTTTAAAGAATTCTCTGCTTGATAATCATTGATAATGATTGGTTTTCGTTGCCTAACAGCCTCGCCCCAAAAGCCTGTTTTGTCTAAATCATAAATGGATTGCGGGTTCATGACGTTGCATTCTTGCATGACACCTTTTGAGAATGTATTCAATATGAATTGCTTATTCGTTTCGTTGTATAAGTAAATATAGCCAATCTTGCTTTTGGTTAGTGTAATTGCTTCGCTTAACGCAAAATCCAATAATTCTTGAATCGAATTTGTTTGAAAATGCGAAACTTTCAATAGACTTTCCAACCGTTGGTTGTTCAATTCAATCTCTTCCGATTTTCTCTTTATGAGAAGTTCAGCCTGCTTGCGTTCGGTGATATCGCGAGTAATAGAAAGAATATGCTGCTCATCGTTTAAATAAATGATTTCTGCCGACATCAGTGCCGTTTTTATCGAGCCATCTTTGCATCGAAAATTCGTTTCGAAATTGGATACCGAATTGTTTTTTCTTAATCCGGCCAAAAGCGTATTGCGATGTTCGGGGATAGCCCAAATATCAAGTTCGAGTGATGAATTACCGATAACATCTTTGCGAGTATACCCTGTGAGAGTCGTAAAACCTTCGTTTATATCCACATAAGTGCCATCCATTTTATTGATGTTAACAGAATCGCTACTGCTGTGGAATGCTTTACGGTATTTTTCTTCGCTCTCTTTCAGATTTTTCTGTGCTAGAATTTTCTCCGTAACATCCGAAAACACTAAAACAACTCCTGTTATTGCACTAGTTCTGTTTTTGATGGGTGCAGCACTATCGGAAATATGATATTCGGTTCCATCTTTGGAAAGCAAAACGGTATGATTGGCAAGACCGATGATTTTGCAATTTTCCAACACTTTTTCAACCGGGTCGGGAACGGTTTGACGGGTTTCAGTATTGATTATCTTGAAAACTTCGGTAATTGGTTTACCCAATGCTTCGGTTAGTTTCCATCCACAAAGCGTTTCGGCAACGGGGTTCATTTGAACAACCAATCCGTTTATATCGGTTGAAATAACGCCTTCACCAATGGAGTTTAGAGTGATGGATAAATTTTCTTCGCTTTCGGCCAATGCGATTTCAGCATGCTTGCGTTCGGTTATATCATTCATTACGACCAGCGTAGCAACGTCATCATTGAATCGGATTGATTTTGCTTGGGTTTCAACATCCAATACACGCCCATCCAGTTTCAAATATTTTAGCTCTTGCATATCTATAAACCCTTTTTCGGCAAGCAAGGTTGAATTTTCTTTTGCTAGTTCATGAAAATCGGGATGGACAAACTCAAAAACATGTTTACCTATGAGTTCATCTTGAGTCTTTGCACCAAAAAGTCGAATGGCTGCCGGATTAAAATAGATTGTTTGCCAATCGTGAATGATGCACATAGCAACAGGCGAAAACTCAATTAAATTGCGGTATTCTTCTTCGCTTTCTCTTAGTGCCTTATTTAACTCCGCTTGTTCCTGTTTCTGGTATAATGTCTCACTGATGAACTGGGTCATATTCAGCAGAAAATCCATAGCCACCTGCACTTTTTCTTTTGTGACAACAGGAACCTTTCCGAGAGCTTCCATGTATTGCGCTTCATTAAACCCATTTGTCTCGGCTTGTTTTTTAAAAAAAAGCGGATCGGGTTCTTTAAAAAAGAATTGTCCGGAAAAAAGGTTGGCAATATGCTCTCCATTGATTACAATAGGTACGGCCACATCAACTAAGCCATTCAAACATTCGTAGAAATGATATTTTTCATCATCGTCATGTTTTCCGGCTAATACCGTATCGCTAAAGGTACACTTCTTTGAATTTTCGTTATGGACTCGGTGAAAATCCGTACACAATTGTCGCCAACCCGACCTGGACAATACCTTTCCTTCCAAATCCAAAATCGCTGTTACAAACCCTGTCGATTTATTGAACCCTTCTAATAAGGAGTCCACTTTATCAAAGTCTATCAATTCTAAAAGATTTGCTTTCATGTGACAATTTTATAAAGGCATTGAGAAATGGTAATGGATATGTTGAAAAGAGGTTTGTTTACTTAGTAGGATTTCCTGAAATTTTAAATAAAGTTACTAAATTCCATCTTTCCAATCAAATTTTTCACCCGTCATTCATCATTTTTCCGTCCCATATTTCAGTATATATAATTGATTAACTATGCTTTGATTACTTCATTTCGATAATTGTTAAATGTATTAAAAAATGAGGACAGTTTATCAAACATCTGGTATGTTTTATTGTTTTCAAAATACACGGTCATTAATTGTTCAAAAATGTCGAATTCTTTTCGACCAAATTGTACTTTTAGCGTATCATATTCAAACATCCTTTCCAGCATGGATCAAAACACCCTGAACGAACTGATTGAACGAAGCAAGCGCAACGACGGAAAGGCGTTTCGTCTGCTTGTCGAAGAAAATCGGCAGATGATCTACGCGCTTGCCTTTCGTTTGCTTTGCAACGAGGAGGAAGCAAGGGATGCCGTTCAGGAAACATTCATCAAAGTTTGGATGAATTTGAAAGGTTTTGACACCAACCGAAGGTTCAGTACTTGGGTGTATGCCATCGCAGCAAACCTGTGCTATGACAAGTTGAAAACGAACAAACATTTCAGCAAATGCCTGCCGGCTGAAACCTTGAATGAGGTGCTTTCGAACGATGATGTGGAGAAAAAGATGATCGACACCGAACTTGGTGCGCTCATCGCCACGTTGACGGACGAACTCACGCCCAAGCAAAAGCTGGTCTTTACACTCCGTGATTTGGAGGACCTCCCAACAGAAGAAATCGTTCAAATTACAGGCATGACCGCCAATCAAATCAAAAGCAACCTGTTTCTGGCCAGACAGGCACTTCGAACAAAACTAAACCACTTTCAAGATGGAAGATCAATTTGAAAAACTTATTCGGTCGGTAAAGTCAGTCAAGCCGGTTTTGAATAATCCGGAGGACTTGACAGACAGCATCATGGAACAAATTGAAAATAAAATCCTGCATCGGAATTCGCCCTTGCTGATTTGGGCCAGAATTGCGTTGTGTACGGCAGCCGTACTCCTATTCGGATTGTTCTTTTTTCAACAAACGGATGCACCGGATGCCACAATCGCTTCGACCAACCCAAAATACAAAATCAAAAACAAAATCGAGGCGGATTCTACCTGCATGCAACTTTTGGGAAGTGAACATCTGAATATTGTGAGAACTTACCTATGCTACCTGCAAGAGAATTCCATCGAGAATCAATTGAACAAATCGTATCCACTGCAAAAAAATTAAGACAATGAAAACACTTGTAAAAATACTTTTCTTTCTTGCTGCCGTTTGTTCGCTCTCTTCTTGTATCGAACCAGATAACATGCTAACAGTCATCAATTCGGATGGTTCCTGCTACAGAGAATTAAGCAATAGAGTGGGCTCAGATTTCATCATGGGAAAAACACTGACCGAAAAAAACAATTTTCCAGTCCCAGTCGATTCCACTTGGAAAATCACTTGGAGATTGAAAGACTCTACTCAAGTCCACACGGAATTCCCGTTGAGCAAAGCAGCATACGACTCCATACTTGCGAAAATGCCGGATGAAAAGGATGCAAAGACCAACACGATTCAGAAAAAGAAACCGGAATTTGACGTCGTCATTCGCAAAGATTTCAAATCGGTCGAAGAGATGGCAGCGAACTTCAAACTGAAAAAGTCACATGAATGGAGCAAAATGAAGGTCAAATACAGTTTTGAAAAAAAGTTCCGTTGGTTTTACACCTATTACTCATATAAGGAAACCTACCCGAAAATTGACACGAAGTTCAAAATGCCGATCGATTCGTTCATGACCAAGGACGAAGCAACCTATTGGTTCACTGGCACTCCGAATATTTACAAGGGCATGAACGGCGTTGAAATCCGCGAGGCAATCGGATCCTTGGAAGACAAGTACAACCATTGGTTCAACAAGAACATGTGGGATATCCAGTTTAAAATAGTGCTTGACAACTACAATTTGATGACCGCCGCGCCTGTAAGCAAGGACAGTCTATCCCGTTGCAAGGATAAGATTTTTGATTCCAAAGTGAACAGCGAGAAGGATTACGACATGGAAAAGATCTTGAACAAGTACTTTAGAACCAAAGCATTTTCCATTTATTGGTCAAATATGGAAAGTCCTTTGAAAAAATTTGAGGAAAATTTCGAAAAGTTGGAATTCATATCCTACTTCGGCAAGGAGTTTGACTACAACATTTGCCTGCCAGGTCGCGTCAAGCCTCAAGAAAACGTAGTCATGAACGGTGACACGCTGAACTTCAAGCTTACAGCCTACCGCATGGTTTATGGCGACTATGTCATCAAAGCCGAATCACGCAAAGCCAACATTTGGGCCTTCATCGTTTCCGGCCTCATTGTGGCACTGGCCATCGGGAGTTTTTGGTATAAACCTAAAAGGTAATTGCGTTTTTTTCCGTACTTTTGCAGGGTAAAAAATCCCCTTTTTCCCTATGACTGAAAGAATCATCATCCTCGATTTCGGCTCCCAAACTACACAGTTGATTGCCAGACGTGTACGTGAATTGAACACCTATAGTGAGATCCTGCCTTACAACAAATTCCCTTATGATGCCACCGATGTGAAAGGTGTCATTCTGTCGGGAAGTCCGTTTTCAGTATATGATGACAAGGCTTTCAAAACAGATTTGAATCTGTTGCGCAAGAGATACCCGGTACTGGGCATTTGCTACGGTGCACAGCTGATGGCACACGATGCAGGAGGCAAGGTTGAACAGGCAGGAACCCGTGAATACGGTCGTGCCAACCTGTCTTACCGAAACCAAAACTGCAGGTTGATGAAAGGTCTTTCCGACAATGCACAGATTTGGATGTCGCACGGCGATTCCATTACACAGATACCAGAAGATTTTGAGGTCATTGCTTCTACCAAAGATGTGCCTGTTACGGCTTACCACATCAAGGGTGAAGATACGTTTGGCGTGCAATTCCACCCAGAAGTGTTCCATACGCTGGAAGGCACTCAATTGCTGGACAACTTCCTGAGCATTTGCGGTTGCGCCAAAGACTGGTCACCTGCTTCATTCATAGAAACCACGGTTGCAAGCCTGCGCGCTCAACTGGGCAACGACAAAGTGGTGCTTGGCCTTTCAGGCGGTGTTGATTCCTCCGTCGCTGCCGTTCTTTTGAACAAAGCCATCGGCAAAAACCTGACGTGCATTTTTGTGGATCACGGCTTGCTTCGCAAAGACGAATTCGAAAACGTGATGCGCGACTACGAACACTTGGGTCTGAACGTGATTGGTGTCAACGCCAAGAAACGCTTCTATGCTGAATTGGCTGGTGTAACCGACCCCGAACAGAAACGCAAGATCATCGGTAAAGGTTTCATCGATGTTTTCGATGAAGAAGCCCATAAAATAGAGGATGTCAAATGGTTGGCTCAAGGCACCATTTATCCGGACTGCATCGAATCGCTTTCCATTACAGGCACCGTGATCAAATCCCACCACAACGTGGGCGGTCTTCCCGAAAAGATGAAGATGAAACTCTGCGAACCATTGCGTTTGCTTTTCAAAGACGAAGTTCGCCGCGTAGGCAACGAGTTGGGCATGATGCAGCACCTCATCAAACGTCAACCCTTCCCGGGACCTGGTCTGGCCGTTCGTATTTTAGGCGACATCACCGAAGACAAAGTTCGCATTGCTCAGGAAGCCGACGCCATTTTCATCGACGGACTCCGCGAGTGGGATCTGTACGATCAGGTTTGGCAGGCTGGTGTTATTCTGTTGCCTATCCAGTCGGTCGGTGTCATGGGCGATGAACGCACCTACGAAAACGCTGTCGCACTTCGCGCCGTGACTTCCACCGATGCCATGACGGCTGACTGGGCGCACCTGCCTTATGAATTTTTGGCCAAGATGTCGAACGAAATCATCAACAAGGTGAAAGGTGTCAATCGAGTGACATACGACATTTCATCGAAGCCGCCAGCAACGATTGAGTGGGAATAAATCATTAGGAAGGGGGCTGCGGCTCCTTTTTTTTTGTGTACCGGAGCGGCGGCGGCGGGGTTTACGTGCTTACTCCTTGCTACTTGACGAGTGTGGATATCCACCTGTTGAGCGGGACGAAGTTTATATTGAAATCTTTGAATAAGCCGAGAATTTCAAAAAGAATACTATTCTTTAGTTTTTTAAATGCACCCTTCGCCCCTATCCAGTCCGTAAAGCGGACAGAGGAAAGCGGCGTGGACGACGGCGACATCGACGGACGGGTGCGGGGAACACGAAGAGTCCGGCAAGACAATTTGTGACGGCTCGTGAGAGACTAGCAAATCGTGCCGGAGTCGAGCGTTCACAAGCCCGGACTAGTGGAGCCGGAGGGCATGCCGCTGTACGATGGAAGCGCTGCCAATCTTATAATAAAAACTCCCGAATCACAACCGAAATATATTCGGCTTGATTCGGGAGTTTTTTATAGATAAATTCTATTAATTCTTCTTTTTCATCAACGTTTGCCAAACAAAAAAGCAAATCAACAACGCGTAAGCAGCCAACGACAACCATTCGGCGCCGTTGGATTCCACCCATTTTGTTTGCATCAGGTTCACACCGGTGAATCGGATGGCGGCGCTTACTACGCCCATTAAGGCTCCTCCTGCTATGAAACCGGAAGCAATGAGCGTGCCCAGTTCGCTGCGTTCCTCGTTGAGCGCCTTGTCTTTAGTTCTGGTTGTGACATACCATTGAATGAGGCCACCTACGAGTAAGGGCAAGTTGAGGTCCAAGGGGATGAACATGCCCAAAGCAAATGCCAGTGCGGGGATGCGGAAAAAGGTCAGCACGATGGAAAGCAGGGCTCCGATACCATAGAGCACCCAAGGAGCGGACGTACCTGACATCAACGGATCAATCACGGCGGCCATGGCATTGGCCTGAGGTGCAACCAAAGCTCCGTTACCGGTGAAACCGTAGGTCTTGTTCAGAATGATGAGCACTCCACCAACGGTAGCGGCTGAAACCAATGTTCCGAGGAATTTCCATTTTTCCTGAGTGGCGGGCGTGGAACCCAACCAATACCCGATTTTAAGGTCGGTGATGAAGCCACCGGCCATTGACAGGGCAGTACAGACTACTCCACCCATGATGAGGGCGGAAACGATACCTCCGGTGCCTTTCAGACCAACAGCCACCATGATGACGGAAGCCAGGATCAGGGTCATTAGGGTCATGCCCGAAACCGGGTTGGTACCGACGATGGCGATGGCATTGGCAGCCACGGTAGTGAAGAGGAAAGCAATGATACCGACCACCAAAATGCCGACCACGGCATGGAGCAGGTTGAATTGCATCACGCCAAAAAAGAAGAAGGCAAACACGGCCAATAAGGCGGCAATGACGCCGAAAACAATGATTTTCATCGGGATGTCGCGCTGGGTGCGGGGTTCAATCACCACGGCACCTTGTGCTTTTCCACCTTTAAGTTCTTTGGAAGCCAATCCGACGGCATCCATGATGATGGTTCTGGATTTGATGATGCCGATGATGCCGGCCATGGCGATGCCGCCGATGCCGATGTGACGGGCGAAGCTTTTGAACAGGACTTCAGGGGACATGCCGGTTACGGAGTCGATGACGGCAGGGTTCAGCCAATGGAGCGTTCCGTCGCCCAATTGAGCCATCAGGGGAACGATGATCCACCAAACAAGGGCGGAACCGGCACAAATGATGGCGGCGTATTTCAGACCGACGATGTAGCCGAGACCAAGTACGGCAGCACCGGTATTGATTTTGAAGACCACTTTGAATTTGTCGGCGAGTTCGGCACCGTAAGGCAGAACCCGGGAAGTGAACGTTTCACTCCAGGTGCCGAAGGTGGCAACCACGAAGTCGAAGATACCGCCGACCAAACCGGCAATGAGCAACGGCTTGGCTTGATTGCCGGCCTTTTCGCCTGAAACCAATACCTGTGTGGTTGCGGTGGCTTCCGGGAAGGGGTATTTGCCGTGCATTTCTTTGACGAAATACTTGCGGAAAGGAATGAGGAAAAGGATGCCGAGAATGCCGCCCAACAAGGAACTCAAAAAGACCTGCAGGAAGGTGACGGTCATGTCCGGGTATTTGGCTTGCAAGATGTACAGGGCAGGCAGTGTGAAGATGGCGCCGGCTACGATGACGCCGGAACTGGCGCCGATGGACTGAATTATGACGTTTTCGCCGAGGGCATTCTTGCGCTTGGTGGCGCTGGACAGGCCGACAGCAATGATGGCAATGGGGATGGCGGCTTCGAATACTTGACCGACTTTGAGGCCGAGGTAAGCAGCGGCTGCCGAGAAAAGGACAGCCATGAGCAAACCCCAGATTACGGACCAAGGCGTGGCTTCGGGCATTTTTTTATCGGCGGGCATCAAGGGTTGATAGACCTCGCCGGGTTCCAGTTCCCGAAATGCGTTCGAAGGGAGACCGGTAATTTTGTTTTCTTCTTCCATGGTTTTTTGTATTTGAACCACGAAGATATAATTTATTTTTATTTCTGCAGCTCACCGTTGATGCGGAAACCATCAAAAACCAGCTTCCCGGCACCGACAAGCAAATTTGGCTTGTCCACATTGTTGAACGTACAATTCCGAATCTGAATATTGTGCACATTGGTCACGTTTTCGAACCCGTCAATCCACAAGCCATAAACGCTTTTGTTGGTCACAATGTCCGAAAGGAATACATTTCTGATTTCGGGCATGTTGGGACCACTCGTTACACCTTCGTACTTCATTTCCACGCGAAAAACGGCTTCGGCGCATTGACCGACGCGGATGTTCCGAAGAAAGATGTTTTCAATCTTGCCACCCCGTAGCGGATTGGATTTCATACGAAGCATTCGGTCCAGAAGCGGACTGTCCATGTCGCAATCTTCGGCCCATACAAAACGGCAGCCACCAGTAATCTCGCTTCCGACCACTACTCCACCGTGGCCATTTTTCATGGTGCAGTGCCGTATGATGATGTTTTCACAGGGAATGTTCCAACGCTTTCCATCCTTGTTTCGGCCAGATTTGATGGCGATGCAATCGTCACCGGTGTTGAACAGGCAGTTCTCAATCAAAACATTCTTGGACGATTCCGGATCGCAGCCGTCGTTGTTGGGGCCCTGGCTGTCCATCGTGACTCCGCGAACGATGACGTTTTCACTCATCAAGGGATGAATAAGCCAGAAAGGCGATTGAACAATATGCACGTCTGAAATCAATACTTCGCTGCACTGGTAAAACTGAATGAACGGGGGCCGCAACCGGTCTTGGACAGTCATGATTCGCTCACTGATAGGCACTTGAAGCATTTCCATCGCTGCCAGACGGTTGCGTCCTGCAATTTTGTCACCGTTCCATTCCTGAGAAACGATGCCGGCTTGCCAACCGAATTCGGCTTTTCCTTTCCAGGGCCACCAATTGGTTTCATTGGCTTGACCGTCCAAGATTCCATGCCCGGTGATGGCAACATTCTTTTGCTTATTGGCATAAATGAGCGGATGAAAGTTGATGCAATCCCAACCTTCCCAGCGGGTCACCACAAACGGTTTATAGTCCTCCGGATTGGTGGAAAACTTCAATATTGCGCCTTCTGAGAGATGCAGGCATACATTGCTTTTCAACTCGATGGGGCCTGTAAAAAACACGCCTGCCGGTACGACCACGGTTCCTCCTCCTTGATTGCTACATGCCTGAATTGCTCTGTTGATGCAGTTTCCTGAATACATGACCACTCCCTGAACGGCTCCGAAATCCGTAATTAAGAACGTTTTGTTTGGAAATTTCGGTTCGGGAATGGAGGCGACAACCTTGGCTTCCATTTCCCAACCCTTCTTTTCGGTCATTTCGGCAAATAAAGAACTTAAAGGCATCGAACTGAGCAATGTCAGCAGTATCAGAGGTTTAACCAGGCGTAGGCTCATAGGTTCTTGGGCGTTGATTTGTTTTTATATTCGGATGGCGTCATGCCATATTTCTGTTTGAAACATTTGCTGAAATAACGGGCATCGTTCATGCCGATTTGGAAGCTGACTTCCGAAACGTTGAACTGGCCGGTGTCTAAAAGTTGGGCAGCCCGTTTGATGCGGGTTTCCTTGATGAATTCAATGGGCGACATGCCCAATAAACCCTTCAGTTTGTTGAAGAATACCGTTCTGCCCAAACCAACAACGGAAACCAATTGATCGACCGTCAGTTCGCTGTTCGACATGTTTTCTTCCATAAATTGCAGGATGCGTTTTAGAAACACCGAATCCGGAGAGGGTAAATTCATGCGTTCTGCCGAAATAGACTGGACGGAGAAAATGTCGTGTCTGAATTTTTCCTGAAGAACCATCCTCTGTTTGAGGATGTTATCAATCTTGGCTTCCAGATAAACAGCACTGAAAGGCTTGGCGATGAAGTCTGTGACACCTGCCTGAATGCATTCCATCTGGGTGAGCATGTCGGATTTCGCGGTCAGCATGATGACAGGAATGTGACAGGTTCGGTCGTCTTCCTTGATGTGCTTAGTGAGTTCCAAACCATCCATGACTGGCATCATCAGGTCGGTGATGACAAAATCGGGCATCAGATTGCCCATCATGCTCCAGGCTGCATGACCGTCGGCGGCTTCGGCGACCCTGTATTTTCCGGAAAGAACGGATGTTAGGAATGTGCGCAGTTCGGCATTGTCCTCTACGACCAGCATTAAGGGTTGATTTCCGGTGCTGCTTTCTTCGTGGGAGGCATCGGTTTCACTTGGTAATGGGCGCATGGTGTCGGTAAAAGCATCCAAAAGCACGCCCTTATCCGCATGAATGATGGTGACATGCTCATCGAAATGAGCCGTACCAGGTTTAAAACGGACTTCGAACGTAGTGCCTTTCCCCTCTTCGCTGTTGACAGAAACACTGCCCTTGTGCATTTCCACGAGTTCCTTGACCAGATGCAGTCCAATGCCAGTTCCACGTACTTTACTGGTTTCGTCGTACGAGAAGAACCGTTCGAACAACCGGGCTTGTTTGTCAACGGAAATACCAATTCCTGTATCTGAAACGGAAAGTACAGCTTGGTCATCCTCCAAAAAACTGGTCACTGTGATGGATTTCCCGGGTTGAGTGAATTTGAACGCGTTGGACAACAGGTTGTATACGATGGTGTCCAGTTTATCGGTATCCAACCATACAGTGGCTCCTTCGGTCTGGTCTATCAGCCTGAAATCGATTCGTTTTTCTTCGGCAGTGACATTGAAATTGGCAGCGACGGAGGCAATGAACGAACCGAACGGAACTTCCTGTACCTTGAGTTGCATTTTCTTATCCTGAACCTTTCTGAAATCAAGCAATTGGTTGATGAGTCGGAGCATTCGGTCGATGTTGCGCTGTACGATAACGAGCAAGGTTCTGGTGTCGCCGGTCACGTTTTCGTCGTTCAACAAATGCTCCACCGGGCCTGAAATCAAGGTGAGCGGTGTCCGCAATTCGTGCGAAATATCGGTGAAGAAGTTGATCTTTAGGTTGCTGATCTTATGTTCCACTTCTACCTTGCTGCGTAGGCGCAGAATCGTTGTGAAGAAATAAAGCCCAAAAGCTATAAGTGCCAGTCCGAAAAGGATATACAGCAGGATGGCGTACCAAGTCTGCCAGAAGGAAGGACGGATGCGCAGTTCGATCTGACGTTCGTTATTCATCCAAAAGCCCTCACTGTTGGTCGATTTCACCCTGAAAATGTACTTGCCGGGCGAAAGGTTGGTATAATTGACGCTGTTCAGTTTTTGAGACTTGGTCCAGTCGGGATCAACAGGATCCAGGCGATAGGCGTATTGGATGTTTTCAGGGGCCCTGTAATCCAATGCGGCGAATTCGATGGTGAAAACGTTTTGTTTGTGGTTGAGCGAAATCTTTCCGATTTCATCGACATTTTTTGTGAGCGGTGAATTCTTCTCTCCGATGTTCGCCTCTTTATTGAAAAGGATGAAGCGGGTGAACACCAACCGGGGCACAAACGTGGCGGTCTTGACTTTGGAGGGATTGAATTGGTAAAAACCGGTGGTGGTTCCCGCATAGATTTCACCCGATTGGAGGCGACAGGAAGAAGATTCGGAGAAGGTGACACTTTCGAGTCCGTAATTTTTATTGTAGATATCCATATCGCCGGTATGGCGGTCAAAACGAGTGATGCTGTTTTCGGAAAAGAGCCAGAGAAAGCCCTGCAAATCTTCCTGAATGCTAAGCACAATGTCGCTGGGCAGGCCTTCGTTCATGGTATAGGCTTTGAATTCAGGCGTTTCGCCTAATTTAAACTTGGCGCTCAATTCATTCAACCCGCCGCCGAAGGTACCGAACCAGCGATTTCCGGAGTCATCTACAGAGACGCAATGGACATCGTTGATTCGTAGGCTCTTGGGATCCGTTCCCATTTTGCGGTACTCGTAGAATCGGATGTCGGAAGGCTTTTTGAAATTGGCATCGAAGGCCACGACACCATTGACCGTACCCACCCAAATGATGCCTTGCGGATCTTTGGTCAGGCTGCGGATGTTTCGGCAGCGATCAATCGGATAATTCTTCAGCTCGTTTCGAACATTAATGAATCGGAATTTACCGCCTTTTTCTTCCACTAGATTCAAACCACCGCCATAACTTCCTGCCCAGATGCGACCTTTCTGGTCTTCCAACAAGGTATAGAAATTATTGGAATTGGGCCGGTCGGCGATAGGCAGTGTTTCGATGAAATGAGTTTCGGTGTACGCATTGCCGTTCGGATCTTTTTCCTCCAGCAAAATGACCCCTGCACCTTTGCTGGCTATCCAGATGCGTCCCTTCCGGTCCGTCATGATGTCGTATGCGAAATAATTGGCCAGTGGGCGTTGGGAGGTGATCGAACCACGATTGTCCAAATAGCCAATCCGCTGGCCTTTAGGCGTGTATAAAACGATTCCGCCTTCTCGGTCGGCAGCCCAAATGCGCTTATGCCTGTCTTCGAAAATGGTACGGACTTCACTCCCACCCCTTATCTGAAGGGAGGACGGCACATAGGTGAAGTTGAAAGTGGATTGCTGGATGGAACATTTTTCAAGCCCGGGGGAACGGGTGCTCAACCACAGGGTTCCGTGCTTGTCGTAATACGCCGCATGCATGGTATTGAAGAAATGCCTGTTCGGGTCGGAAGGGTCGTTGTAGAAAGGCTTCAGCGATAAATCCTTGCGGAAAAATTCCGAAAAACCACCGGAACGGGGATGCACCCACAAATGGTCTTTGTTGTCTTCCACCACGAAGAAGTTGGGTTGCATCTGCGCCAAACCGAATTGTTCGTCACTTTTTGGCTGATAACGGATAAAGCTGTTTTCGTTGGCAACATACAGAACAACACCTGGAGCATCGACTTCCAGCCAGACATCTCCCGCCATATCCTTATAAAAAGAATGGATCAGGTTGCTACCCAAAATGGGCGTTGTCAGTAAATTTTCGTGTGACAAAACATCGAATTTACTGTCCGTAAGGAATACGCCATCTCCTCGGGTGATAATCAGTATTTTGCCATTATTCAAGGGGCAGAAGCCATTAACAGCTGCATTCGCGCGAAAATCTTCCAAACGAAAACTGTGCTGTTGCTTTGACCAAGCCCAGATCTGGCCGTTGTCCGAACCGAAATAAAGGTTGCTTTTGGTTTCCAGATGGGAGTAAAAGCCTGTTTCATCCTGGAACTGATGAAAGAAATGGGTGGAAGTTTCCTTAACCGGATCGTATAGGGTAATACCCTTGTCGGTGAGAAACCAAAACTGGTTGTTCTTGTCTTTGAACACTTCGCGGACTAAGTCGCCAGCCAGATTGCCGTTTTTACGGCTCAAATATTTGATTTTTACGATTTCCTGCCCGTCGTCGCTTACGTGGACAAGGTAACAGCCATCCGTAAACGTGAGCAGACAAACATCCTTGCCTGGAATCATCCGTACCGTCTGAATGGTCTTGGTAACTACCTCTTTGGTCGTGTCGGAATTGTAGGAAAGTCGCTGAAACTTTTCGTTCTCGGGATTGAAACGGTAAATTTGGAAATCATTGGTCAGAATCCACAGGAAACCGAAGGAATCCTCCTGCATGGTGTTCAGTCGGTTGTTGGTGAAACCGTTCGGATCGCCAGCCAGGCCTTTATAGATTTTGAAATGCCGGCCGTCAAATCGGTTGAGACCATCCCAAGTGGCGAACCACATATACCCTTTTTTGTCTTGAAGAATGCTCATCACCCGATTCTGAGACAGACCATCGTCTGCCGTGTAATGGGTGAAGCGCACCTTTTGCTGTGCTTGCAAACCGAAGCATGCCCATAAAACAACGAATAGTAAAAGGTTGCGTTTCATAAAGGTGTGTTTTTCGGCATCTGAAAACAAAAGTCATCAAATACCGGGATTAAGATGTGGAATTTCTGTCAAATTTCGTCGATTAATTAGCCGGTGAAGCAGATTAATCCGGTTTAACTGCCAAAGGGTTCCAATTTCCGAGAACGGTTTGCAAATTCACCTTCGCCGCTTCCTTTTTGGATAGTTGTCTAGACCAGGGTACCCGCTTGCTAATATCGGAGCCTGGGCCTGAATTCTTGTATTCTGCATAGCGTGTATTCGCTTCATTTTCTTTCTTGCCCCAGTTGTTCCAGCCTTCCGGCTTGATCTTTCCGGTCAGGTTGCATTCCTTAAACAATGTATAGGCGTAGGTCCGCCAGGGTCTACCCAAATAAACGGAAGAGACAGAGTCGGCAGTAGCTATGGTACAACGATTGAAAACAAAACCGTAGGCAATGTTTTTGGGTGTGGAAGCCGCTGTCAGATAGGAATTGACTTTTCCAAGGATGGTGCAGCCCTCGAACCAAGCTGTGGACGCACCAAAAATGAAATCGGTGGTTCCCTCGATGTAACATCCGCTAAAAAAGTTCCGGCTGCCTTCACGCCCCAGATAAATGGTGTCTTGGTTGCCCAGAAAACGGCAGTTGAAGAACGCCACCCGGTCGCCTTCCACATGCAAGGCAACCGCTTGCCCAAGACGCGGAGCGTTGTTTTCCACCGTTAGGTTTTCCAAAACGATGTCATTGCCTTGAATCAGAAAAGTATAGGATTTGAAGGTGCCCATCTTATTGATGTTCGCATGGTCGTCCCAAGTGATGACGGTGCTGTCGCGGTCTTCGCCGATGAAGGTTATTTCCGTTTTCTGTGTGGGCAATACCACCTTTTCCTTGTAGACTCCTTTTTTGATGAAAATGACCGTCCGTCCTTCGGGGCGGAAATCACGGATGGAACTGATGGCGGCCTGGACGGACGTAAAATTGCCGCTGCCGTCTTTTGCCACCACCAAATCATAATTGATGGCGGAAATGCTGCCTGAGATTAGCAGAAAGAGGAAAAATACGAAATTTTTCATGGTTTATGGTATTGTACTACAAGTGTACGAAATTTTGACGAGGGCAAAAAAATAGGATGCCCTTTTGAGGCATCCTACTTAATGATATTGTAAATATTATTACTTGCTCAGGTAGTCATGAACCGATTTGGCCATGTCACGGCCAGAAGCCATGGCACGAACAACCAGGCTGGCACCCGTTGCGGCATCGCCGGCAGAAAATACGCCTGTAACAGAGCTGCCATTATTAGCACCCGTTTTTACATTGCCACGGGCATCGTATTCAACAGAGAGTTCATTGAGCAGGCCTTCGTGAACGGGGTTGGTGAAACCCATGGCTAGAAACACGATATCGGCTTCCAAGGTTTCAGTCTTGCCAGTCGGTTTCATGCTTTGACGACCATTGGCGTCAGTAACCCATTCCACTTCCGCAATTTCCACGCCGGTAAGTTGACCGTCTTTTCCGATGAAACGGTTGGTAGTGAGGCACCAGCGACGAATGCAACCTTCTTCGTGGGAAGAGGATGTTTTCAGAATGTTGGGCCAGTTAGGCCAAGGAGTAGCAGGATTATCACCGACGGGAGGCATCGTCAGAATCTCAATCTGAGTCACTTCCGTTGCACCCTGACGGTTGGACGTACCCACGCAGTCGGAACCAGTGTCACCACCGCCGATGACCAGAACACGCTTGCCTTTGGCTGTGATTTCGGGCCCCTTGATGGGTAAACCGGCTAGTCTATAATTTTGTTGGAACAGAAAATCGAGGGCGAAATGAACGCCGTTGAGTTCCCGACCTTCCACTTTCAGATCACGGGGAACACCAGCACCGATGGTGATGCAAACAGCATCGAACTGAGTCTTTAGGTCCTTGATGGAAATGGTCTTACCAGCCTCAGCATTGGTTACGAATTTGATGCCTTCAGCCACCATCTGTTCTAGACGACGGTCGATGATGTTTTTATTGAGCTTGAAGTCGGGGATGCCAAAACGCATCAGACCACCGACCTGCGGGTCTTTTTCATAAACGGTCACTTCATGGCCGAGACGGTTCAGACGGTAAGCAGCCACCAGTCCGGCAGGTCCGCTGCCGATGACAGCTACTTTTTTACCGGTGCGGGTCTTGGGCGCTTTCGGAACGATCCAACCTTCATCCCAGGCACGTTCGGTCACGGATGCTTCGTTCTCACGGATGGTCACGGCATTGTGGTCGATGTTCAGTACACAGGATTTTTCACAGAGTGCGGGACAGACGCGTCCGGTAAATTCCGGGAAATCGTCGGTCTCGGCAAGTACTTCATACGCTTGTTTCCATTTTCCTCTGAACAACAAGTCCTGATATTCAGGCATTTTGTTACCCAGCGGACAAGCCCAATGACAGAAGGGAATACCGCAATCCATGCAGCGGGAGGCCTGCAACATGCGGTCTCCGTTGTTTAGGGTTTGTTCGACTTCCCCAAAGTCGGTCTTACGCTCGTGAACCGGACGATAGCCAGCTTCCTTGCGTTCTATAGTAAAGAATGCTTTTGGATTTCCCATATTAATAGTCGAATTCTACTTGTGCAATTTTCTTTTTAACAGCTTCAATCTTTTCATCGTGCAATACCTTTTTATATTCGATAGGGATTACTTGGATGAATTTATCTACGTACTCGTTCCAATTGTCCAGTATGCGCTTGGCTTTAGGGCTTTTCGTATACCGGTAATGAGCGGAAATCAGGTCCTTGAGCTCACGGTTGTCAGACCTATCTTCGATGAGCGACAATTCAACCATCTGCATGTTGCAGAAGTAGTCGAAATCACCGTCTTCGTCAAGCACGTAAGCAACACCACCGGACATACCTGCGGCAAAGTTGCGACCGGTCTTGCCCAAAATAACGGCACGACCACCGGTCATATATTCGCAGCAGTGGTCGCCAGCGCCTTCCACCACAGTGATGGCACCGGAGTTGCGGACACAGAAACGTTCACCGACCTGACCATTGATGTAAACCTCGCCTGAAGTGGCACCATACATAAGCGTATTGCCAGCGATGATGTTTTTTTCAGGTGCAAACGTAGTGCCTGCAGGAGGAACCACGATGATGCGACCGCCCGACAAACCTTTGCCAAGGTAGTCGTTGGAGTCGCCTTCCAGATTGAAAGTCACCCCTTTTGACAGGAAAGCGCCGAAACTCTGACCTGCTGAACCCTTGAACGTGCAGCTGATGGTATCGTTGGGCAAACCTACGTTGCCGTAGCGTTTCGCGATTTCTCCCGAAAGCATGGCACCGACGGTGCGGTCTGTATTTTTGATTTCACGGACGAACTGTACAGGGCTCTGATTCTCAAGGGCTGGAGTAGCCAGCTTGATAAGGGAGCGGTCCTGAATGTCTTCGAGGTCGTGATGCTGTTTCTTAATGTTGTGGATGGCTTGCTCTTTGGCTTCTTTAGGAACATACAGCAACTTGGAAAAATCCAGTTTCTGCATTTTCGGATTGTTCGCTTTGGGAACAAATTGCAGCAGGTCGGCACGTCCGACGATTTCTTCGAGGGACTTGTAACCAAGTGCTGCCAGGTGTTCGCGAACGTCCTGAGCAAGGAAGTTGAAGAAGTTCACCAAATAGATGTATTTACCGGTAAATTTCTTGCGAAGCTCTTCGTCTTGGGTAGCTACACCGACCGGACAGGTATTCAGGTGGCATTTGCGCATCATGACGCAACCCAATACGAGCAGCGCACTGGTGGCGAAACCGAATTCCTCAGCGCCCAAAAGTGCGGAAATCACGATGTCACGACCGGTTTTGAGTTGACCGTCCGTTTGCAGGCGAACTTGACCACGGAGACCGTTCATCACCAGCGTTTGTTGCGTTTCGGCCAAACCGATTTCAACAGGCAGACCGGCGTGTTTGATGGAGCTGGAAGGACTTGCACCCGTTCCACCTTCGCATCCGCTGATCAGGATCATGTCGGCTTTGGCTTTGGCAACCCCTGCAGCAACGGTACCAACACCGCTTTCGGACACCAGTTTCACACTGACGCGGGCGGTAGGATTCACATTCTTAAGGTCGAAAATCAATTGGGCCAAATCCTCGATGGAATAGATATCGTGGTGCGGCGGCGGTGAAATCAGGGAGATGCCTGGGATGGAGTGACGGGTTTTGGCGATGACCTGATCGACTTTGTAGCCGGGCAGTTGACCACCTTCGCCGGGCTTGGCACCCTGAGCAACCTTGATCTGGATTTCGTCGGCGTTGATGAGGTATTCGGTAGTGACACCGAAACGTCCGGAAGCCACTTGTTTGATGGCGCTGCGGGCGCTGGTACCGTCTGCACGCAATTTGTAGCGTTCGGGATCTTCACCACCTTCACCGGTGTTGCTCTTACCACCCAAGATGTTCATGGCGATGGCCATGGCTTCGTGGGCGTCCTTACTAATGGAGCCGTAGGACATGGCACCGGTTACGAATCGCTTGGTGATTTCGGATGCGGGTTCCACTTCGCTGATATCGATGGGTTCCTTGCCCTTGTAGGCGAGAAAATCTCTTAAAAATATCGGATGTGCCTTCTGATCGACGGCAGAAACGTATTCTTTGTATTTTTCCCAGGAATTGGTCTTGGTGGCAATCTGCAAGCGGGAAATCGTTTCCGGGTTCCAGGCATGGAGTTCACCATCCTTGCGCCATGTGTAAACGCCCGTGTTTTCAAGTTGGGCGGGTTCGCCCTTACCGAATCCTTGCTGGTGCGTGTAGATGGCTTCGCGAGCAATATCATCCAAGGTGATACCTTCGATTTTGGAAGTCGTACCCTCAAAATAACGGTCGAGCACTTCGGTGCTAATACCGATGGCTTCAAAAATCTGAGCGCCACGGTAGCTGCGCAAGGTCGAAATACCCATTTTGGACATCACTTTGAGCAAGCCTTTGTTGATGGACTTGATGTAATGCTTTTGGGCGGTTTCGAAGTCGGCCTGGATTTCTTTGTTCTTGACCTGATCGTACAATACAGCCAATGCACCGTACGGGTTGACCACGCTGGCTCCATAACCGAACAACAAGGCGAAATGCATGATTTCGCGTGGCTCGGCGCTTTCCACCACAATGTCGATCTGCATGCGTTTGCGGCACTTGATCAAGTGATGGTGAACAGCAGAGACTGCGAGCAACGAAGGTATGGCCACCAAGTCGGCGTTCACACCCCTATCGGTTAAAATCAGGTAGTTGTGACCGTTTTCAACGGCTTCCTCTGCCTTCAAGCAAAGACTGTTCACGGCTTTTTCCAAACCTTTTGCACCGCCTGTCAGCGGGAAAAGCATGGGCAACTCTACAGAGGAGAAGCGTTTGTAGCGGATATTGTTGAGAATATCGAATTCGGTATTGCTGATAACCGGGCTCTTGAGCTTGACCACCTTGCAGTGTTCCGCGCTGGGTTGCAGCACGTTGGCCTGATGGGAACCCAGATAGGCTGAATGCGACATCACCAGTTCCTCACGAATGGGGTCGATGGGCGGGTTGGTCACCTGGGCGAACAATTGGCGGAAATAGCTGAACAAGAGTTGCGGTTTGTCGGACAGAACGGCTATCGGGGTATCGTTCCCCATGGAGGAAACCGGTTCCTTGCCTTCCAAAGCCATCGGAATCATCAAGCGTTCAATGTCTTCCTTGGTGTAGTTGAAGGCCTGCATATAGGCTTTCAAGTTGGGCAGGTCGCTCTTGATTTCACGACCGGAAGAGAGGTTCTGAAGTCTGATGCGGTTCTTATCCAACCATTCGCGATAGGGATGTGCAGAAGCCAGTTGTTGCTTGATTTCTGCATCGTACTTGACCGTATGTTCTTGCATGTCGATGAGGAGCATCTTGCCGGGTTTCAGGCGACCTTTTTCACGAATGCTTTCAGCCGGAAATGTCTGAACACCGGTTTCGGAAGCCACAATCATGACATCGTCCGTGGTGATAAGGTAACGGGCGGGGCGCAAACCGTTGCGGTCAAGCAGACCACCGGCATAACGACCGTCCGAAAACAGCAGGGTGGCAGGGCCGTCCCACGGCTCCATCATGGTGCTGTGGTATTCGTAGAATGCTTTGACGTTGTCGGGGATGGAGTTGGTATCGTTCCAGGAGTCGGGTACCAACATAGCTATGGCGTGGGGTAAGGACAAACCGGCCATTATCAGGAATTCCAAAGCATTGTCCAACGAAGCGGAATCACTCATGCCTGCCTGAATGATCGGATATATTTCATCCATGTTGCTTAGGTATTCCGACTTGAGAACGCTTTCACGTGCCTGCATCCAGAAACGGTTGCCTTTAATAGTATTGATTTCACCATTGTGGCCGAGCAAACGGAAGGGTTGTGCCAAATCCCAAGTCGGGAAGGTATTGGTGCTGAAACGGGAGTGTACCAATGCAATGGCTGAAGTAAAATTCGGGTGGCTCAGGTCGAGAAAATATTCGCGTAACTGCATGGAACTGAGCATTCCTTTATAAACCATACGTTTGGTTGAAAGGCTGACAATGTAGAAATTTCGTTTTTCTGTCAAAATGGATTGAGCTGTTGCATTTTCCAATTTCTTGCGGGCTACGAAAAGTTTGCGTTCCAGTTCCTCGGGTTTTCCGGGACCGGTTACAACAATCTGCCTGATATTCGGTTCATTGGCAAGGGCAGTTATACCAAGAATGGAATTATTGACAGGCACTTCGCGTACGGCCAACAGATTCAACCCTTCCTTTGTCAGTATGGACGTAAGCATATCCATACATAGGTCGTTTTCTTTTTTGTTTTTCGGGAAAAAGACCAAACCGGTGCCATAGCTTCCGCGTTCAGGAACGGGAATACCTTGCAACAGTATGAATTCATGAGGAATCTGTACCAGAATGCCGGCTCCGTCACCGGTTTTTTGATCAGCGCCCTCAGCTCCACGGTGGTTCATATTTTCCAAAACCTGTAAACCGCGTTCCACTATATCGTGGGTTCTTTCACCTGTTATGCGGGCAACAAAGCCCACCCCGCAGGCGTCATGCTCATTTTCGGGATGATATAGTCCCTGAGCAATTGGATACTTTAACATAGATCAGATGCTTATTTTTTACCTATACTAGTGATCAGACTGCTTCTTTATGACGACTCCGGCAGGCCACTGGAACCGTTTCAGCCTGAAATAAATACTTGCCGGGAGAGTACCCGACTTAACTCAATTAAACCATCCTCCCGCGCTCGGGAGGATGGTTCCTTCTTCATAATTTTCTGCCTCGCGGCAGATATGGCCTCAAAAAAACTATGAAGGATGTAGGATTTATCGGATGAACAAGAGTTCGCGATACTTCGGCAGCGTCCACATTTCGTTGTCCACGATCAGTTCCAGCTTATCGATGCTGTAACGAATTTCATTGAAATAAGGAGCAACAGTGTCGTGGTAAGCGATGGCCTGTTCACGTGCACTTTCAAGCTTGTTGGCAACCTTTCGGGCGTCAACCATTTGACCGACTTTGGACTGAATGGTGTTCAGGTGGTTTTCGATCTGTTCGATGAGCGAAATCTTTTCGGAAGCCAGTTTTTCAAACTTGGACTTATCAAACAGTTCTTTCAGCTTGGAAACGTTATCGAGCAAAGAAGACTGGTATTTGGTAGCGACCGGAACGATGTGGTTCAAGGCCATGTCACCCAATACGCGGGCTTCGATCTGAATTTTCTTGGTGTAGCTTTCCCATTTCACTTCATTGCGGGCATGCAGTTCGACTTCGGTCATGACACCGGTCTTCACGAACATGTCAACCACTTCGGGTTTCAGGAAGGCATCAAATTGAATGGGTACGCTTACTTCACAATCCAAACCACGTGCTGCAGCTTCGGCTTTCCATTCGTCGCTGTAACCGTTTCCGTCGAAACGGATGGCTTTGGAAGCGGTGATCAGTGTGCGGAGAACGGCGAAGATCGCTTTTTCTTTGGCTTCGCCTGAAGCAATACGTTTCTTAACTTCGACGTTGAATTCAGCAAGCTGAGAAGCTACGGCGGCATTGAGGACGGTCATGGCGGAAGAGCAGTTGGCAGAAGAACCGACAGCACGGAATTCGAAACGGTTACCAGTGAAAGCGAACGGAGACGTACGGTTGCGGTCGGTGTTATCAATCAACAGGGAAGGAATTTGACCTACACCCATCGAAAACACACCTTTGGCGTCAAATTTAATGGCAGCATCGGTTTCAGAAACTTCCAAATCATCAAGAGCCGCAGTGAGTTGTTTGCCTAAGAAGGCAGAAATGATTGCGGGAGGAGCTTCATTGGCACCCAAACGGTGTTCGTTGGTGGCAGAAGCGATGGATGCCTTAATTACTGCATTGTATTTGTAAACAGCCATCAAGGTGTTTACCAAGAAGGTTACGAACTGCAAATTTTCTTCTGCATTTTTTCCTGGGTTGTACAAAAGAACGCCAGTATCGGTACTGAGTGACCAGTTGTTGTGTTTACCGCTACCGTTAATACCTCCAAAAGGCTTTTCGTGCAACAGAACCTGAAAGTTATGCTTTCTGGCAACTTTGTTCATGACATCCATTACGAGTAAGTTCTGATCAACGGCTAAATTGCATTCTTCGTAGATCGGAGCCAGTTCGAACTGGTTTGGAGCAACTTCGTTGTGACGAGTTTTCAAGGGTAAGCCCAGTTTGTAACCTTCAAATTCGAGCTCTTTCATGAAAGAGGCAACACGCGGAGGAATTGAACCAAAATAATGGTCTTCCAACTGTTGGTTTTTGGAGGATTCGTGACCCATCAGAGTACGGCCGGTCAACATCAAATCGGGACGAGCGCTGTAAAGTGATTCGTCAATCAGAAAATATTCTTGTTCCCAGCCTAAATTGGCTTGAACGCGTTTCACGTTGGGATCGAAAAACTGACATGTTTCTGTAGCAGCTTTGTTTACTGCGGTAAGGGCTCTCAGCAGCGGAGTCTTGTAGTCAAGGGCTTCACCGGTATAGGAGATGAAAATGGTCGGAATACAAAGGGTGTCATCAACAATGAATGCAGGTGATGAAGGATCCCAAGCAGTATAACCACGTGCTTCGAACGTGTTACGGATACCGCCGCTGGGGAAGCTGGACGCATCGGGTTCTTGTTGTGCAAGCAATTTACCGTCGAATTCTTCGGCTACGGTGCCTTTGCCGGAATGTTCAATGAAGGAATCGTGCTTTTCGGCAGTTCCGTCAGTTAAGGGTTGGAACCAGTGGGTATAGTGGGTTGCACCCATTTCCATTGCCCACATTTTCATGCCTGCAGCAACATGATTGGCGATCTCGCGATCCAAGCTTTTACCGTTATCGATGGCACCTGACAATACTTTGTAGGTATCTTTAGAAAGATATTTGCGCATCTTATCCCGATTGAACACATTTACGCCGTAATAATCGGACGTTTTACTCATGGGAGCTGAAACTGCTACAGCTTTGTGGCCAAAGGCCTCTCTTACCAGGTGAAATCTAAGTGATGACATACGTTTTATTGTTTTATTAAATGATCCATTTTGTTATACGATCCATGGCTTCGAGGGTGGCTTCCCGGCTACCAAAGGCAGTCAGTCTCAAGTACCCTTGCCCGCTGGGGCCGAATCCCACTCCAGGTGTTCCGATCACATGGGCTTCTGCCAACATGCGGTCAAAAAATGTCCAGGAATCCAGTCCTTTGGGCGTTTTGAACCAAATGTAAGGTGCATTGACGCCTCCGAAAACTTCCCATCCCAAGCCGATCAGGGTTTTGCGGATGATGGCCGCATTTTCCAGATAACCTTTGATGTTGGCGTTGCTTTCTGCCCTGCCTTCTGCTGAGTAAACAGCTTCGGCGGCTTTCTGTGTTACGTATGACACGCCGTTGAATTTGGTCGTCTGTCTTCTGTTCCACAGCGGATTAAGCGCCACTTTTTCGCCATTCTCAGCCTTAGCCATGCATTCCTTGGGTACCACGGTATAGCCGCAACGCAGCCCGGTAAAACCGGCGGTTTTGGAAAAACTGCGGAACTCAATGGCACATTTCTTGGCGCCTTCAATTTCATATATGCTGTGAGGAACTTCGCTTTCGGTTATGAAAGCTTCGTACGCAGCATCAAAGAGAATCAGAGCACCTGTTGCCAAGGCATAATCCACCCATTCTTTCAGTTGTGACTTGGTCAGCGTCGTTCCAGTCGGATTGTTGGGGAAACATAGGTAGATGACATCCACTGGTTTCTCCGGCAAAGCAGGAATGAAGTTGTTTTCTGCAGTACAGGGCAGATAGATGATGTTGCTCCAGTTACCGGTTTCTGAAATTTCTCCGGAGCGTCCGTCCATCACATTGGTATCTACATAGACCGGGTATACCGGGTCTGTAACGGCAACTATGTTTTTGGTAGCCAAAATACCGCCGATGTTTCCCATATCGCTTTTACAACCATCGCTGACGAAAACCTCGTCGGTTTCCAAATGAACCCCTCTGGGCTCAAAATCGCATTCGATAATTTTTTCGGTCAGGAATTTGTAGCCTTGTTCAGGCCCGTATCCCCTAAAAGTGCTGGCTGAAGCCATCTCGTCTACTGCATTGTGCATAGCTTTGATGACGGCAGGTGTCAGCGGTTTTGTAACATCGCCGATTCCCATCGGAATCAGCTTTGCCTCGGGGTGAGCAGAACGAAAGTCGCTCACCTTTCTGGCTATTTCGGAGAAGAGGTATCTTCCCTGTAATTTCAAATAATTCTCGTTAACTAGGGCCATATCTGTTTTTATAAAAGGATCTCACCTTCGAAAACCGTCACCGCATCGCCAGTCATATAAACGTGGTTGTTTTCGGCATTCCATTCGATTTGTAGTGTACCTCCAAGCAAATCCACTTTCGCCTTGCGGTGTAAATTTCCGCTGAGCACGCCTGCGACAAGTACAGCGCACGCTCCAGTTCCGCAAGCCAAAGTTTCACCTGCTCCACGTTCCCAAACACGCATTCGGACGTGTTCATTGTCGATAAATTCGACAAATTCGGTATTGGTGCGTTTCGGAAAAAGTTCATTGTGCTCGAAGTCCGGACCAATGACCGGCAGGTTTAGCGAATCAATGCCTTCTGTGAAGATGACGGCATGGGGATTACCCATGGACACTCCGTTCAGCAGATATTCTTTTCCACGAACAGTGACAGGCACCTGAATGGCGTAATCACCAGGAAAATCCATCGGTATGTTTACTGGTTCCAGAATGGGCTCTCCCATATCCACGCGAACGGTGCTGACTTTTCCGTCAACTATCGTCAAATCCAGAACTTTTATACCGGCCTTCGTTTCGAGAGTCACCGATTGTTTATCGGTCAATCCATTGTCAAAAACATATTTGCCAATGCAGCGAGATGCGTTTCCGCACATTTCGGACTCTGAACCGTCCGAGTTGAACATGCGCATACGAAAGTCGGCGCATTCGGAGGCCATGATCAAAACCAGGCCGTCCGACCCGATTCCAAAATGCCGGTCACTTATACGGAGTGCCATTTCAGAGGGGTTCAAAACCTGTTCCTGCATTGCGTTCACATATATGTAGTCGTTTCCGGCTCCATGCATTTTCGTAAACTTCATAGCGTTCTTTTGTCTTTTTGAGGTCAAACAAATTTCAATGCAAATATAGGAGATATTTTTATTATTTCAATTAAAAAAAGCATTTTAATAGAATATATTCCTTTTAAAGTTTCATTTTGTATCATTCGGTATCGTTTTCCGATTATTTTATAACATTATGACACTAATATATTACACTTCCGAAGAAATTGACAAATATTTTTTTGTAAGGTTTATAGGTGTATTTACTTTCTTTTTGACACAATATATCATTTTATACTGTCAATTTGAAATTCCAAACTAACTAATGTGTCATTCTGCCACAAATAGTCAAAATGTTCATTTTGACTATTATGCACAAAGAAGGTCAATCTTGGTTTTCGGAGGGTGCGGAGTTGTGACGTTTGTCACGGTATTCGGTGGGTGTCATTCCATAACGTTGCTTGAAGCATTTGCTGAAATAACGGGAATCGTTCATACCTACCATATAAGTAATCTGAGATACGGTATACTCACCTACTTCGAGGAGCTGGGCTGCCCGCTTGATACGGACTTCGCGGATGTATTCATTGGGGGAAAGGCCAGTCAGACTCTTTAGTTTGTTAAAGAAAACAGTTCGTCCGTAACCAGCCATCGAACATAATTGTTCAACTGAGAATGCTCCATTGGAGATGTTCTTTTCCATGACCGACATGAGTCGTTGCATGAATTCGTCGTCACGGCTGTGCGCCTGTGGCATGGGGACTTCAATCTCCACATTCGTCGTGACGTTGCTCGGTAATAGGAAGCGATCGCGGTATACAGACTGTAACTTACGCCTCTGTTCCAGCAAATTGCTTACCCGCGCTTCCAAGAATGTGGCGCTGAACGGTTTGGTGATGTAATCGTCGGCTCCCATATTCAGGCATTCCAATTTGCTTTCCATGTTGGTCATGGCGGTGAGCACCACTACTGGTATGTGGCAAGTCCGGTCGTCGCTCTTGACCAAACGAACAAATTCACTGCCGGACATTTTAGGCATCATCAGGTCGGTGATGATGAAATCGGGCAACAGGCTTTGAGTCATTTCCCAAGCAGCTTCACCGTCGGCAGCTTCGGCCACTCTGAATTTACGACCAAGCACTGTTTTCAAGAATGGACGTAGATCTGGATTGTCTTCGACAATGAGGACCATGTGCATATCTTCCCTATTTGCAGAAGTGGATTCAACACTTTCGTTTTCGGGCAATTGCAAATTCGGATCGTCGGAGACATCATCGTTCAAGATAAAATCAACATCCTTGCCGAAATGCGCGACACCGAGCTTGAAGCGGACTTCGAACGTGGCACCGAAACCAGCTTTGCTTTCGACCGAAATGGTTGCACCATGCAGATCCACCAGCTCTTTGACCAACGACAATCCGATGCCGGTACTGCGTTTGGGTGCATCCGTTCCTTCGTCGCCCGAATAGAAACGGTCGAAAATGAGGTTTTGCCTATTTTTTTCAATACCGACACCTTCGTCAATGACTTGCAAAATGGCAACTCCTTCTTCTACAGATAGACGAACCCGAATAGACTTTTCGGCAGGTGTGAATTTAAAAGCGTTGGACAGCAAATTGAAAACAATGGTGTCGAAATTATTGGGATCCAACCAGACAAGGATGCCGTCGCTTTCGTCCTCCACGTCGAAACGAATGTGTTTTTCGCGGGCGATTTCCTCAAAATTGAGGCATGCTTTCTGCACACATTCTGCAAAATGGGTTTCCTGCAAACGCAAACGCATCTTTTTATTCTGAACTTTGCGAAAATCTAGAATTTGGTTCAACAAACGGCTCATTCGGTCTGTGTTCCGTTGCATGGTGAGCAGTTGATGGCGCACCGGGTCGGACACGTCTTCTTCCTTCAAGATATGTTCCAAGGGGGCAGAAATGAGTGTCATCGGAGTACGCAACTCGTGTGAGATATCGGTGAAGAAACGCAACTTGATGTCGCTGATCTGTTGCTCGAGCACCACATCATTTTTGAGTTGCAGATACAAATACAATAGATATAGGATTCCCCAGACAGACAGCGCAGCTAATAGGATGTAGAGCAGGTATGCCCAAATGGTTTGCCAAAAAGAGGGCAAAACATTGATTTCCAATTTACGGACCTTGTCGCTCCAGACACCATCACTGTTCGTGCATTTTACCAATAGTGTGTACTTTCCGCGCGGCACACTGGTATATGTGGCTACCCGCGCTTTTTGAAGTGTGTTCCAGTTTTCTTCGAAACCTTCGAGTTTGTAGGCATATTGGTTATTTTCGGGCGTCTGAAAGTCAAGAGCCGAAAATTCAATGCTAAAAGTGCGCTGCAAATGAGTGAGCCTGATTTCAGAACAATCGTCCAAACTGACTTTCAAGGGGCTGTCTTCACCGCCGACAACGGCATCCCTACCGAATATCTGCAGGCGGGTCAGGGCTATGCTGGGTGCAAAACTGTTACGTTTCACTTTCTCGGGCGAAAAGTCGTAAAAACCGGTCGAGTTGCCGAAAAGCAAGTTACCATTGGCTGAACGATAGACAGAAGACTCTAAGAAATCACCGGCATCCAACCCGTTGGCCAAACTGTATCGGTCGCAATCCTTGCTCTCTGGGTCAAATCGGGCCAGCACATTTTCGGATGTGAGCCATAATTTATGCTGTTTGTCTTCTGTCAAACTCAAAACAATATCGGTATGGAATCCATTTCGAGTATCAAAGCCCTGCAATACAGGCGTTTCTCCCAATTTATAATTTTTACAGACAATCAATCCACCACCAAAGGTCCCAAACCAGACATTGCCCTGTGAATCGCAAAGCAATTGATAAATATCACTCAGATTCAAGGTCTTGAGCAAGCGGGAATCCCTATTGTAATGGAAGAATTCAATATCGGAAGCCTTGCTGAAACGGTCGGAAAACACTAGGAAGCCATTGGTGGTGCCCACCCAGATGTTGCCGTTTTTGTCGCCGTCAATGCAACGGACCCGTGGGCAAGCCTCAGTCGGATAACCCTTCAAATCGTTTTCTCCCGATAGAAATCGAAATTTACCATCCCTTTCGTCCATCAGAATCAATCCACCTTCGTATGAGGCAATCCATAGTCGACCACGGTGATCCTCATACAAATCGTAAAGATTGTTGCTGTGAAGGTCGTATTTACCAGATCGACGGTTGAAGAATGTCAGTTTGTAGGAAGTTTTTGTTTTCGGTTGAACCAGTACCAAACCCTGCCCTTTGGTTGCAAGCCAAATACGGCCTTTGCGATCTTGCAGAATGTTGTAAACAGCCAACTTCATATCGCCCGTCGGTTTTAAAGAACCATCTCTGCAAAGCACGCCCAAGGATTGATGGGCCGCATTCAAGATGCGTAATTCGCCCGCTTTAGAACCCACCCAGATGTTGCCCTTTGCATCGCGAAACAGCGAACGAATATCGGGCGTACCACTGTGAATGTAACGTTCCATCGATTCGAAATGGAAATCACGGTTGCGCTGCACACATTTATAGATGCCCTGACTTCCGGCGCAAATCCAAAGGATTCCTTCAGAGTCGGCCCAAGCTACCTGAATGTTGGTCTTGAAAACGCATGCCGGATCGGCCGGATTGTTGTAGAACCAGCGAAGTGCATGCCGGCTTCGGTCGTAAGAAAAAAGCGTTCCTTCGCGAGAATGCACCCAAAGGGTTTTGAAGGCATCTTCGAAAACGAAAAAACTGGTTTGCTGCGAAGCGTTTCGGATTTCGAACGGTGTCTTCTGCCAAAGGTATTCGAAGGTTTTGGTTTTAGGGATGAAATGCAACACGCCCGGTTCATTAATGGCCATCCAAATTTCACCAAAACTGTCGATGAAGGGATCGGTGATGGCGTTGCTCCGCATCCCGGGGTAATGCTGTTGGTCATAATAATCGGTCTGGCCGCTGAGAGGATTAAAAATAAAAAACCCTTCATGGGCTGATGCCGCAAAAAGGCGCCCATCAGGCATTTTCAGCATCGAAGTAATATCGGAATGGAAGGCTGTCTGAATCTGGCGAAACGTTTTGGAAGTACGATTGTAGGAAAGCAGCTTGCCTGAGGCGGCACCGAAATAGATTTCAGCCTTCGTTTCAAGCCTGCAGTAAAAAGCTTGAGACAATTGAATATCCGAAGGGGTTTTTTCGCGGAAAAGGACGGTCGGAAGCTTTTCTCCGGTTAATTGGCGTGCGAGGCCCCTATCCGACAACACCCAGGACGTACCGTCTGAATCCATGAAAACCAGATTGATCTGCCCGAAATTATGGTCTTTTTCACCTTGAAAGAGTTCCTCAATGTGCAACTCATTCGATTTCAGATTTGAAGTGACCCTATAGATTCCACCTTTTTGAAGGGCACACCAGACATCTCCGTTATCGAGCACCCATACCGTTCTGAATTTATCATAATTGCCATTTTCGGCGTTCCTGACTTCTTTGGAAACCCGGATGAAGCGTTCAGTACGAGGATTGAAACAGTACAACAGGTCGTCGTAGGTTTTCAACCAAAGCAAACCTGATTTGTCTTCGCGGATCCAATCGATGCGGGTATGCAGGGGACTGTTCTGATCTAGCGGATTCGGATTCCCTTTATAAACGGTGAAACGATAACCGTCAAACTTATTCAAGCCATCCCAAGTACCGAACCACATGAGCCCCTTTTGGTCCTTGTGAACGGAAACGACCGTATTCTGAGAAAGCCCCTGATCGGTAGTGAAATGTGTCAGAAGTGCCTGATTTTGAGCCTTAGCTGTAAAAGAAAAAAGCATCAAGAAACCAGTTAGCCCTCCTAATAGGAAATGCTTCATGGTTTTCAAATCGGCGCTTTGACGTATTTTCATCCTTTACTTTTCAACTCGAAACCAATCGATATCCAACCATCCACCATCGTTGATGACGTTCTGCCGGGTACAGAAAAAGCCCATCTTGGCTCCAATCCATTTACCTTCACGAGCCAGAAAAGAGCCGCCCAAATCGGTGAATCTCTTACCGTCCAGGCTGTAGCTGAACTGAGTATTCTTTCCTCCACTGAAATGGATACGAAGATACAATTCTTTAACCGTTAAGGGTGTTGAATCTTTAACTTCTTCTATGCCTCCCTTGTCCGCTTTTTGACAAACATTTTGGGATAGGACAATGCCTTTTTCAGTATTCTCGAGTGATAGCAAGGCATAATCAAGTCCCATCAGAACCAAACCGCAACGTTCACCAAAATAACGGGCATCCGGTTCGAAGCGAATCTTTGCTGTGGCGGTGAAATCGGGTGCCGGCAATTTTTGAAGCAACAGATTCGGAACATCCCAAAGGCTCTTATAGCTGTCGGGCACTTTGACCGAGTAAAGACGCAACCAACCTTCGTTCAATGTGTTGCAGAAATACCAAAAGGACACTGGGTTGGCTTGCCATTGCCACTGAAGGCCCAAAGCAGTGGACGTGAACTCGTCGCTTTCGGCAGGGGTTTGAATCGGATAGGTTTTGCCAACATTCGGCTTCGTGTATTCTGAAACGGGTTCACCACAACCGGTATTCTTTTTATCAACACCGATGACGGGCCAATCGTTCACCCATTTCATCGGGTTCAAGTGGAGAATTCGGCCAACCGTACCGACATCCTGAAAATTCAGGAACCAGTCCTCGCCAGTATCTGTGGTTACCCACGCACCTTGGTGCGGGCCATTGATCTTGCTGTTGCCCTGATGCATGACCGTTCTGTTTTCGTAAGGGCCAAAAGGGTCTTTGGAGCGTAGTACTTCCTGCCAACCAGGAACCACGCCGCCTGCTGGACAGAAAATATAATAATAACCATTCCGTTTGTACATTTTTGGACCTTCAATCGTTTCGTTGCCTTGATGACCATCAAATACAATTCGTCCGTCACCGACCATTTTGGTACCGTCTGCATTCATATTGGCCACCAAAATGACGGATTTGTTTCCGGCACGGCTTCCTGCCAAAGCAAAAGACAAATACATCTGGTTGTCGTCATCCCAGAACGGACAACAGTCAATCAGGCCCTTGCCCTTCTTGACCAATATGGGTTCAGACCAAGGTCCTGTTGCCTTGGAGGCCTTAACCATGTAGAAACCATAGTCGGGATCGGGATAATAAACGTAGAATTCGTTGTTGTGAAAGCGTATGGACGGTGCCCAGACGCCATTGCCATGCTGCGGCTTGCTGAATACATCATCCGGAATCTGTCTTTCGAGTGCATGACCAGTGATTTTCCAATTCACCAGATCCTTTGATTCGAGTATGGGCAAGCCCGGTGCGCAGTTGAAACTGGAAGCTACCATATAATAGGTGTCTCCTACCTTGCATGCATCGGGGTCGGAATAATCCGAATAAAGTATGGGATTCTTGTATTTTCCATTGCCGAGGTCGGCCACCCAGACGTTCGATTTGTTTTGCCCAAAGGCGGTTAAAAGACCACCAGATAATAACAGGAATAGAAATAGTCTGGTATGCATGTTTTTTTGGCTTAGATTCTTTTGCAAATATAGAAATTTGGTCGGATTATCATGGGGTAAAAAATGGCGTTTATTGATGAAAAAAGAGGGTCGCATTGCTGCAACCCTCTTCGTATCGATTTCTGAAAAGTTTAGAACTTCTCGGACATTCTCTTGTAACCGTTGTAACGCCATTTGGCATTTTCTTCGGCTTTGACAAACAATTCTTTGGCTTCTTCCGGGAAGGACTTTGCCAATGAGTTGTAACGAACTTCGCCCATGAGGAAGTCCTGAAACTTGCTCCAATCGGGCTCCTTGCTATCCAACTGCATGGGGTTCAGCCCCTGAGCTTCGAGTTCGGGATTGAAACGGTACAGGTGCCAGTAACCACATGCTACGGCATCTTCCTGTTCCTGCTGTGCCTTGCCCATACCGGCTTTCAAGCCGTGGCTGATGCAAGGTGAGTAAGCGATTATGATGGAAGGTCCGTTGTAGGCTTCTGCTTCGCGGATGGCTTTGAGCGTCTGTGACTGGCTGGCACCCATGGCGATTTGAGCTACATAAACGTAACCGTAGGTGGTGGCAATCATACCCAAGTCTTTCTTGCGAACGCGTTTGCCGGAAGCGGCAAATTTAGCAACTGCTCCGACTGGAGTGGATTTGGAGGACTGACCACCAGTGTTGGAATACACTTCGGTATCGACAACCAGAATGTTCACATTCTTGCCGGAAGCCAAAACGTGGTCGAGGCCGCCGAAACCGATGTCGTAGGCCCAACCGTCACCACCGATGATCCATTGGGATTTCTTGATGATGTATTTGGTGAGCGGACGGATGGCTTTGCAGATATCGCAATCGCAAGCATTTACCAACGGTGTGATTAGGGCTTCCAATTCGTCTGTCTTGGTTGCATTGTCGCGATCTTCCAACCACTGTGTGAAGTAACCTTTCAGTTCGTCGCTGCAGCAATCGCTGGCAACGCCTTTTTCGAACAAACCAGCCAAACGGTCGCGGAGCGTATCGACAGCGAATACCATACCCAAACCGAATTCAGCATTGTCTTCAAATAGGGAGTTTGCCCAAGCGGTACCACGACCTTTGCCATTTTTGGTATAAGGAGTTGAAGGAGCAGAACCGGAATAGATGGAGGTACAACCCGTAGCGTTGGCTACCATTTGGCGGTCGCCAAAGAGTTGGGAAATCAATTTGACATACGGTGTTTCACCGCAACCAGTACATGCACCCGAGAATTCAAAGAGCGGCGTTGCAAACTGTGAATTCTTGACGTTGGACTGTACATCGACCAAATGTTGTTTGGATTTGACATTCTTAACGGAGAATTCCCAGTTGGACTGGTTGGGATATTGACTTTCGATGGGAGCCATGCCAAGTGCTTTGCCGCCCTTGTTACCTGGACAAACATCGACACAGTTTTCGCAACCCAGACAGTCGAGTACGTCAACCTGAATACGGAAAGTCGTGCCAGCAAATTGTTTACCGGTTGTTTTCAGAGTGTTGTAACCTTCTGGCTGCATATCCTGTTCTGAAGCATCGAGAACGAACGGACGAATAGCGGCGTGAGGACATACGTAAGCACATTGGTTGCACTGGATACAGTTGTCGGCATTCCAAACAGGAACGTTGGCAGCAACACCACGCTTGTCGAAAGCAGCGGTTCCCTGTTCCCAAGTACCGTCTTCACGACCCTTGAAGGCAGAAACGGGAAGATCGTCACCAGCCTGTGCATTGATGGGCATGACAACGTTGCGAATGAAATCGGGGATGGAAGCATCGTAAATAGCTTCCTCAGCAACTAGATTGGCCCATTCAGCAGGAACATCAACCTTTACGTAGTCACCGCCACGATCAACAGCAGCGTAGTTCATTTTAACAATAGATTCACCCTTTTTGCCATAAGACTTGTTGATGGCATATTTCATCTTGTCAACAGCCAATTCGTACGGAATCACGTTGGTGATCTTGAAGAACGCAGACTGTAGGATGGTATTGGTGCGATTACCCAGACCAATTTCCTGTGCGATGTCGGTGGCGTTGATGATGTACAGTGTAATGTTGTTTTCGGCCAAGTATTTCTTAACCTTGATGGGAAGGTGCGTCTTTACTTCTTCGGGGCTCCAAACGGTGTTCAATAGGAAGGTTCCGTTTTTCTTCAAACCTTTGGTAACATCGTAGAGGTTCAAATATGCCTGAACGTGACATGCCACAAAGTCGGGAGTGGTCACCAAGTAAGTTGAACGGATTTCAGAATCACCGAAACGCAGGTGCGAGCAAGTGAAACCACCGGACTTCTTGGAGTCATAGGCGAAATAGGCCTGCACTTTCTTGTCGGTGTTGTCGCCGATGATCTTGATGGAGTTCTTGTTAGCACCCACCGTACCGTCAGCACCCAAACCATAGAATTTGGCTTCGTACGTACCGGCACCACCCATTGGAATTTCTTCTTTCAGGTTCAGTGAAGTAAAGGTCACGTCATCGACGATACCCACGGTGAAGTGGTTCTTCGGCATTTTCATACCGAGGTTTTCATAAATGGCCAAAACTTGAGCTGGAGTAAAGTCTTTGGAAGACAAGCCATAACGACCGCCAACAATTACGGGTTCATTTTCGGCACCATAGAAACAGTCTTTTACATCCAAGTACAAAGGATCACCAGGTGCACCCGGTTCTTTGGTACGGTCAAGGACGCAAATCTTATGGGCAGTCTTAGGAACTGCAGCCAAAAAATGCTTGGCGGAGAACGGACGATACAAGTGAACAGCTACCATACCAACCTTTTCACCTTTGGCGTTCAAGTAGTCGATGCCTTCACGAAGTGCTTCGGTGGAAGAACCCATAGCAATAACCACGCGGTCTGCATCGGGAGCGCCATAGTAATCGAACAAGCCGTATTTGCGACCGGTAATCTTATTCATTTCGTTGATGTATTCCTCAACAACAGGTACTACATTGTCGTAGAATGGATTGGAAGCTTCACGAGACTGGAAATATATGTCTGGATTTTGTGCTGTACCGCGGGCAACAGGGTTTTCCGGGCTCAAGGCACGTTGACGGAATTCGGACAAGGCTTTCTGATCGATAAGCGATGCGACATCGGCCATGTCCATTTCTTCGATCTTCTGGATTTCGTGTGAGGTACGGAAACCATCGAAGAAGTGTACAAATGGAATGCGTGTTTTGATGGAAGCCAAATGAGCAACGGCAGCCAAGTCCATGACTTCCTGTACAGATCCGGTGGCCAACATGGCGCAACCTGTCTGACGAACAGCCATGACATCTTGATGGTCGCCGAAAATGGAAAGGGCCTGAGCAGCCAGTGCGCGGGCAGAAACATGGTAAACACCGGGAAGTAATTCACCGGCAACTTTATACATGTTGGGAACCATCAGCAGCAACCCTTGGGATGCGGTAAACGTATTGGCCAAAACACCTGCCTGGAGCGCACCGTGCATGGCTGCGGCAGCACCACCTTCAGATTGCATTTCCTGCACCTGAACGAGTTCGCCAAAGATGTTTTTTCTGCCGGCAGCAGCCCATTCGTCCACGTATTCAGCCATCGTGGAGGACGGAGTGATGGGATAAATGGCGGCCACTTCGCTGAACATATAAGCGATGTGCGCAGCAGCCTGGTTGCCATCACAGGTCAAAAACTTTTTCTGTTTCGTCATAGGATTCTAAAATTTGAGTGTATATGAATTTGTTTATTTTAGTATAAAAAACCGAAAAGCCACAAGGGGATGACGTTGTCTCGTCCCGCGTTGAGCTTGTCCATGGCGTACCAAAAAGCGGGGTTGTTTTTCCCATTGAGCTTTCCACTGCAAATCTGGAAAAGTTCAGTCCCGTTCAAGGTGAATTGTGCACTCTTGCGTCCTGTATTCACCTTATTGTCCCTATGAAGGGTGTTGTAGAAAAAGGTTTCACAGAGAGCTTGTTGGTCGACTTTTAATTTATCCTGAAGCACATACATCAGATTGGTGTTGTGCAGGTAAATTTTGGAAGGTTTTTTCGGATAAGCTTCACCGACGGGATAAAGCGTATCAATGAGTCTGGCGTCCTTGAGGTACTTGATGTAGTTCATCACAGTAGCCCTGGAAATTTCAATATCGGTGCTCAGTTGGCTGATGTTCGGGATACACGGTGCATCCAACCCGATCAGGTAGAGTAAGTTCCTGATTTTGGAAAGGTATTTGAGATCGATCTGCTTGATGAGCAGGATGTCCACCTCAATCATCATGTTCATGGTCTTAAGCAAGTTCTCTGAGAAATTGCGTTTCTCCAGAAAAAATGGATAAAAACCATGGTGGATGTAGTCCTGGAAATAATCGAGCGGACTGGCCTTCGAAAGGATTTCTTCGGCAATCGTCGAGTGATTTTCCAGTATTTCATCGAGCGTATAGACCGGAAAATTGGTGCCGGCCATCAGGTTCAGGAATTCGCGGAAGGAGAAACCGCGTAGGTTGTACGATTTCACAATGTCTCCCAAATCAGGGTTTTCTTCTTTAAGGCGCATCACGGAAGAACCCGAGAAAACAACGTGTAGGTCAGGACATGAGTAATAGATTTCACGCAAGTTTCTGGACCAATTCGGGTCTTTGAAAACCTGGTCGATAATCAGCGTTTTTCCACCGCGTCGACTGAATTCCTTTGCGAAATCCACGATGTTGTTTTGCGTAAAATAAAAATGATTCAAATTGATGTACAGACACGAGCGGTCGGTACCGAATTTTTCCTTGGCATATTCCAGCAGGAACGTGGTCTTGCCTACACCTCGGCTTCCCTTGATGCCTATGAGTCTGTCATTCCAGTCGATTTCGTCCATCAACTGCCGCCGAACATGTGTGTGCACATGCTCCACCAAATATTTGTGGGTGCGGTAGAACCTTTCCATTGCCAAATGTATTTTTTGGGAAACGCAAAGGTAGAAAATAAATTCCGTATTTTGCAAAGTGTGGATAGCAAAATGACGTTAATTTTCAACGACTCGTTTTGACATGTAGCACCACCTCGGTGACCATCTTCTTGAGTTCCTCCAGAAACAGACCTGAATCGTATTCGCGGCGCTCAATCTGACGCAGCTTCTTCTCCCACAAGCCGGTGAGTTCAGCCGATTTGAGCAACTCTTCACTGATGTGCCCAATCAAATCGATTCCAGTAGGTGTGGCGATGATATTCTTTCGTTCCTTGCGGATGTAATTGCGTTTGAACAGCGTTTCAATGATGTTGGCTCGTGTGGAAGGACGACCAATCCCGTTTTCTTTCAATGCGTCGCGCAACTCTTCGTTGTCCACAAGCTTGCCAGCTGTTTCCATGGCTCTCAGTAACGTGGCTTCGGTATAGGGTTTAGGTGGTTGCGTTTGCTTCTCAGCCAAATCCGGCACATGCGGGCCCGATTCGCCTTTTACGAAAAGAGGAAGTGTACGTTCCTCATCCTGAGGCTTTTCATCCTCGTCCGAAGTCGATTCCTTCTCGAAAACTACCCGCCAACCCGGTTCCAAAATCTGCTTGCCCGTCACCTTGAACGGAATGTCGCTGACATCACCCATCACCGTCGTGGTGGAAAATTTGCAGTCCGGATAAAAAGCCGCGATAAAACGCCTAGTCACCATATCATAAACTTTCCGTTCCTCCGCAGTCAGATTCATCGGCTGAACCCCAGTCGGAATAATCGCGTGGTGGTCGGTCACCTTGCTGTTGTCAAAAACCTTCTTCGTTTTGGGAATCGTGGTTGCCAACACCGGTGCCGTCAACGCTGCATAATCCTTCAAGCCTTTCAGTGTAGGCTCCACTTTGGGGTAAATATCGTCGCTCAAAAACGTGGTGTCCACACGCGGATACGTCGTGAGTTTCTTTTCGTACAATGACTGAATCAACTTGAGCGTTTCATCGGCCGAAAACGCATATTTCTTGTTGCATTCCACCTGCAAGGATGTCAAGTCGAACAGTCTGGGCGGAGCTTCCGTCCCTTTTTTGGCGGAGGAATCCATAATCACGAATGGCGCATCGGAAACCTTTTGCAGGAAATCCTCACCTTCCTCCTTCGTCGCAAAACGCCCTTTTGTGGCCGAAAAAGTAGTGTCGCGGTACACTGTTTTCAGCTCCCAATACTCCTGGGGAACAAAATTTTCGATTTCCAGTTGGCGGTTCACAATCAGTGCTAGAGTCGGTGTTTGAACCCTTCCGATGGAAAGGACCTGACCTTTTGGCGCATACTTGACCGTGTAGAGCCGCGTCGCATTCATACCCAACAACCAGTCGCCGATGGCCCTCAACATCCCCGCTTCATACAGCGATTTGTAGTCATCCTGAGGTTTTAAATGGTTGAAACCTTCCTTGATGGCTTCCGACGTGAGGGACGAAATCCACAACCGCTTTACCGGGCAATGGCAACCAGCCTTCTGCATCACCCAACGCTGGATGAGCTCTCCTTCTTGCCCCGCATCCCCGCAGTTGATGACTTCATCTGCCTGAGACATCAGTTTTTCAATGATGGAAAATTGTTTTTTATACCCGTCGTTTTCAATGAGTTTGATACCGAAACGAGGCGGAATCATCGGTAAGAAATTCAGGCTCCACGACTTCCAATCCGGGGCATATTCGTGTGGTTCCTTCAACGTGCAAAGATGGCCGAATGTCCAAGTGACTTGATATCCGTTACCTTCCAGATAACCTTCTTTTTTTGAGTTCGCACCAAGAATGGCAGCAATTTCACGGGCAACGCTGGGTTTTTCGGCAATACAGACTATCATATTCAGAATTGAGACGACAAAGATAACTTCTGAATCGGAAAATCTGATTAATTTTTCACTGTTTGTAAGCTTGACGGAATGGTAAAATAAAAGGTGGTGCCTTCACCCACTTCACTTTTAACCCAGATTCTTCCATGGTGTTTCTCAATGAACTCTTTGCAAATAATCAATCCAAGCCCTGTACTTTTTTCTCCGTTAGTCCCTAACCTTCTGGTTTGTATATCGAGTTTGAACAAGTCACGCACTAAGGATACAGCCATCCCGACTCCTGTATCAGTAACGGTGAAATCGACCCCATTTTCTGCGTTTTTACTTGCCGAAAATCGAACCTTACCATCCATAGGTGTGAATTTTATTGCATTTGAAACCATGTTCCTTAGAATGGTTTGCAACATATTGCTATCGGCAAAAACCGACAAATCTTCTGGAATATCGCAAGTCAGTTCAATGTTTTTGTGCTGGGCTTGCCCCTTCACCATGGATTGTACTTGGTTTCCAATTGGACGCAACGGTATCATCATTGGATTGAAATGGATCAATCCTTGCTCCATGAGCGACCATTTCAACAGATTTTCAATAAGTTGATTCAGATCGGTGGCTGAATTCCTCAGTGTCAGTGCAAAGTTTTGAACTTCGTCGGGGGTAAAGTTCGGCAAATCCTTCACCATGATTTCAGTCAACCCTAAAAACCCACTCAATGGACTACGCAAATCGTGCGCAATGATGGAGAAGAATCGGTCTTTTTCTAAATTAGCCAGTGCCAACGCTTCGTTTTTGCGAATCATTTCCATTTCAAATTTTTTCCTTTCGGTGATATCGTTGACAACCGTAAAGCGGAATTTTTTATCTTGAACATAGATGTTTTCGGAAGATAACAAGACATGTTTGAAATCTCCGTTCTTAGTCTTTAATTTGGTCACTGCATTCGTCACATTTCCAGTTTCATCTGCTGAACTCATGACGGACTCCATGGTTTCATTGTTCAAAATTTCCAATTCGGAGGCCGTTTTACCAATGACTTCATCCTTTTTGAATCCAAATAAATTGTAGAAAGCCTGATTGACTTCGTAATATTTATGATCTTCCAGACCACTAATGCCACATGCGGATGGATTCAGAAAAAAAACTTTGGAAAATTTCTCTTCCGACAATTTGAGTGCTGAAATATCCTTGGTCACACCGAAAAGGGCCGGTTTACCATCCCAAGTACCTTGCGTGACTCTTGTTTCGACGGATATCTGAACACCCGATTTCGTGACAATTGGAACAGGACAGACTTTGGCGATTCCATTCAACATTTCGACAACAATCCGACCAGCCTCCTCTCGGCGTTCAGCAGGATGCATCATTAACACGGACATGCCGTAGAGTTCTTCCGGTGAATAACCCAATCGATTTACAACAGTGCTGTTGGTGTGTAGTATGTTCCCTTGTTCGTCCAGTACAAATAAAAAATCATCAATGGTGTTAAAAAGTGTCTCATAATTGGTGCGTGTTTGATTGATCAATTCGTTTGTTAACACGCGTTCGGTGAACCCTTTAACAAGGTTCTCTTCCACAGGAGGTAGATTATTCATTCAATCGATAAGCTTAACACGTAAATACGTTTAATTAAATTAAACATAATCTGTAATTTAGGAGGGTTAAATTAAGTCATTTATTGTTGAAAATGCAACAATTGAAAAATATATTTTGAGGTGGGAATATGTATCTTTGCTGAGATTCACAATCGTTTTTTATGAAAAACCCCTTTCGCTCCTTGATTTTAATTACGGTTTTCTTGCTGTCAATCAGCATTTTCGCCAAAACAGCTGAACCAGGTTGGGTAAAAGAAGCAGGTGCTAAAACGCTTCCGTCAAATCCAAAGATCTTCAATGCCAATACTTTTGGAGCAAACACCGACACGACCACATTAAGCACCAAAGCTCTTCAAACGGCCATTGACAGCTGCTCCTCTCATGGGGGAGGCATCGTGACCTTAAATCCCGGGAGATACCTGATCGGATCGATTTTTTTGAAAAAGGGAGTGAATCTCCGATTGGACAAAGACGTCGTACTGTTGGGGAGCCCTTTCCTCAAAGACTACCCTGAAATTGACACCCGTGTGGCAGGAATCGAAATGAAATGGCCGGCAGCCCTTGTCAACATCCTGAACCAAGAAAATGTCAGCATTTCCGGTTCCGGCAAAATTGATGCACAAGGCAAACCTTTTTGGGACAGCTATTGGGCCCTGCGTTCCGAATACAACCCCAAAGGCTTGCGCTGGATAGTCGATTACGATTGCAAGCGGCCGCGCTGCGTGCTTGTCCAGAATTCAAAAAACATTACCGTTTCCGAAGTAACCATTCAGCGGTCCGGATTTTGGACCATTCAAGTTTTATATTCCTCGTTTGTCACCGTGAATAAGGTCATCATTCGCAACAATGTAGGCGGGCACGGACCGAGTACGGATGGCGTCGACATCGATTCTTCCGTGAAAGTGCTGGTCGAAAACTGTGACATCGATTGCAACGACGACAATTTCTGCCTCAAAGCTGGTCGTGATGCAGACGGCTTACGCGTGAATCGTCCTTGCGAATACATCGTGATACGTAACTGCGTAGCTGGTGCAGGTGGCGGCCTCATCACTTGTGGCAGCGAAACATCCGGCAGCATCCGCAACATCTGGGTGGACAATCTTATCGCTAAAGGCACCTCGGTTGGATTCCGCGTAAAGTCGGCTATGAATCGTGGCGGTGTGGTCGAAAATATTTTTATCAACAATGTCACCATGTCCGATGTTGCCGTTCCCATCGAAGTCACCACCAACTGGAATCCGGCATACAGCTACTCTGAACTGCCAAAAGGGTATGCCTACGACAGTATTCCAGTACATTGGAAAAAAATGCTTGAAAAAGTTCCAACAAAACAGGGTATTCCCATTTTTAAAAATATCTATGTGAACAACTTGGTAGCCACAGGTGCCCGCAGAGCCATCAGTGTTTCTGGCCAGGCTGAATCCATTGTGGATGGCTTCTTCCTAACCGATGTCAACATCGAAGCGCGTTCAGCAGGAAGCATTAATTACAGCAAAGGATGGCGGTTTAAGGACGTACAACTAAAAGCAACGGACGAATTGATGGTTACGAATTGCACGGACATGCAACTTGGAAAATAGACATGAAGAATGCGCTGATTGCAACCTTTCTATTGGCCTCTTTGTGCTTAAACGCACAATTTTCCTCTAAATGGGGTGACCAAGGTAACGGAACCATTTGCAACCCCGTCCTTCCTGGTGATTTCAGCGACATTGACGTCATCCGAGTAGGCACGGATTTTTATGCCATCACCTCAACTTTTCAGTATTCTCCTGGAGTTGCGATATTGCATTCCAAGGATTTGGTGAACTGGGAAATTCTAAGCCATGTGGTCAACGATGTCACCACCATATCACCCGAAATGAACTGGGACAGGATGAATCGTTATGGCACAGGCATTTGGGCAGGTTCCATCCGTTACTACAAAAATAAATACTGGGTGTATTTCGGAACGCCGGACGAAGGATTTTTCATGAGTTCAGCCACTAATCCCGCAGGGCCTTGGTCGCCTTTGCATGGAGTCTTGTCGGCAAAAGGTTGGGACGATTGCTGTAGCTTTCTCGACGATGACGGTCAACTGTATTTAGTCGCCACCAACTTCGCGCTGGACACGGTCAATGGTAAAAAATACAATATTCACTTGTTTAAAATGACCCCCGACGGAAAAGATTTGATTGCTGAAACGGATACGATCATCCACCAATCCAATGGAAGCGAAGCCAATAAACTATACAAAATCAATGGGTTGTACTACCATTATTTCAGTGAAGTAAGACGGGAGGGCAGAGTGATCATGATGGAACGTTCCAAAAGTCTAAAAGGTCCTTGGCAAGTCAGGCAACTAAATCATGTCAACAAGGATCTTGACCGAGAGCCAAATCAAGGTGGATTGATTGAATTGGAAAATGGGAAGTGGTGGTTTTTCACACATCACGGCTATGGTGGAAGTTTTGAAGGGCGCGCGGCTAGTTTGCTGCCAATCACTTGGATGGAGGGTTGGCCAATAATTGGTTCCGTTGGTACAGACAACATTGGCTCCATGATTTGGCAGGCTCCAAAACCGATAATGACTCCGAACAACATTCACTTACAAACTGACGACGATTTCTCAACCCCTATTTTAGCTGCCCAATGGGAATGGAATTATCAACCTCGCTCTGACAAATGGTCGCTAACCGAGCGGAAAGGGTTTCTAAGGCTACGTGCCTTTCAGCCAATTCATCCTCAAGATTCCAAGCCAATCATTTTACGGGCAGGGAATACATTGACGCAGCGGAGTCTTAGAACACCCTCTTGTGAAGTCACCGTAAAAATGGAAATCAACCACATGTCCAACGGTGAATTTGCTGGATTGACCCACTATTCCACTAAGTCCAACAGTTTGTTCGGAATCAGACAAATGAACGACCAACGCAGCCTCGTAATTGAAATCAATGGAAAAGACAGTATTGCAACTATGTTACGCAACAAAATCATTTACCTCCGAACCAACTGGGGGCTGGAGGGTGTTTGCAGATACTCTTACAGCATTGACAACAAACTATTTGTCCATCTGAACCCCACCCACCAATTGACCTGGGGTAGCTATCGGGGTGACAGAGTTGGGATTTTCAATTACAATTCACTTGATGAAAATGGATTTGTTGATGTAGATTGGTTTCGATATTCAATTCACTCCGGCTCATAATCCCCAGGCAATTTTGCCCCGACCCTTTTTTCCGGTATCGCTCCATAAAATTTGAAGTTGCTTTCTGGATTGGTGCCATTGTTGCGAACGGTACACTGGTCTTCCAAAAACAAGACCATGGACATTACTCTTTTCGAATACTGCTTCGAAGCAACCATCCATGCATTCAAATCCGGCAGTTTAACCTGATCCAAACGTTGAATTGCATTCAAATCCACTGGCTTTCCGTTGAAGTCTTCAAAATATATAAATTGCACCCATTTATTTTTAAGACCTTGTATTTGAAATGTTTCCTCTTTTCTATTGGTACAGAACGAACCCAAATCATCGTAATATTGCTTGGTCAATTGAGTGGAATCACTTTTTACTACTCTCATCGTCAAATAGCCATTTTGCATCAATTTGCCCTCGTAAAGCGATTTGAAAAAATGCTTTGCGGAGTTGTAATAAGCCTCTTTCCTATTTTTGATTTGCTTAGGTGTAATGGACTCATACGCTTTGAAATAAAAGGCACCTTTGTAATGGCACTCACCAATTTCCCCACTTTTTCCATGGTACGTAAACTCAATCAGGTTGACAAAAACCCTGTAACCGAGCGCAGGTAAATCCACAACAATTGGCACAATCGACTTGGCAGCAAAATCTGATGTGGAAACAACAGAATCATTGGTTGGAATAAAATTCAAAACGCTATCATTCAATATCTTAGCCTTATCACCCCACGAATCCGTTCCAAGAAATTCGCTCCTAAATTTGACAAGGTACTCCTTTCGATTACTTTTTCCCATTACGGTTACAGTCGATAATTGGGTCGCTTTTTCATGAATCAACAAATTAATCGGCTGGTTTTCAACACTATTAATATTGACGAAAAGCGGCTCGAATCCAACACAACTTACCACCAATTGACACGGAGCTGAAACGTTCGGAATAACAAAGTATCCCTTTTCATCCGTTATGGTACCCAGCGTCGTCCCATTGATATAAACCGTGGCAGAATTTATCGGACCTTTAGTGTTCTTATTAAAAACAAAACCGGTTACCGTGTCGAAATGTGAGTTAATTTTTTCTTGAGTAACATTGGAATGCAATCGTTCATCGCTGGAATTCTTTTGTGACAAAAGAATATTGGTACATGACAATGAAACAAGCATAATCAACCAATATTGTATTTTCATGAATGCAGTGTGTAAAAATCGATAAGGCCAAATATACATCATTTTTTTGTCCATCCCATTTCGATTGACGATATTTGTGTCAGCCAAAAACGGACCGCCATGGACATTCTAATCGTCATTCTCGTATCATTCAACGTCATTTTGCTTTTGTTGCAGGTTTTCAGCAAAAAAAAGACTGAAAACCCAGAAATGGACAAATTGCGTGAGGACCTCGCCAAAATCACACCAGCCGTCCGTGAAGAGCTTAAAATAGGCCGCGAAGAAACCAATACCCGGCTCAAAGAAAACCGAGAAGAATTGGCTTCCGGCATGAACAAGCAGCGGGAAGAACTCACCGCCCTGCTCAACAAGCAACGCGAAGAAATCAGCCAACTAAGGGCTGAAATTGCTAAATCACAAACCGATTTCCGAAAGGAAATTTCCGATAATCAAAAAGATTTAGCCGCCAATATGGAACGCAAGCAGGAAAACCTGTTGCAAAGTACCGAAAAACGCTTGGAAGAAATGCGGGCCACGGTCGATGAGAAACTTCAGAAAACACTCAACGAACGCATCAGTCAGTCCTTCCAATTGGTGAGCAAGCAACTCGAAAGTGTTCAGAACGGATTGGGCGAAATGAAGAACCTGGCCACCGACGTGAGCGGGCTTAAAAAAGTGCTGAGCAATGTCAAAGTGCGCGGAACATTTGGTGAAGTCCAACTGGGTGCTCTACTGGAACAAATGCTTTCACCCGAACAATACGATTCCAACGTTCGCACCAAACGGGGCAGCAGCGACGTAGTCGAATACGCCATCAAGTTACCGGGCAAAGACAACAACGACTTGCCCGTTTACCTGCCCATCGACGCCAAGTTCCCTAAAGACGCTTACGAGCAATTCTCCGATGCCTGCGAAAATGCCGATGCTCCCCTCATGGCCAGCACCTCCAAACAATTGGAAGCGACCATCAAGAAAATGGCCAAGGACATCCACGACAAATACATCGACCCACCCTTCACCACAGACTTTGCCATTTTATTTCTGCCCTTCGAAAGCATTTATGCAGAGATCATCCGCAGAACGGAACTGATGGAATACCTGCAACGCGAATACAAAGTGATCGTGACGGGTCCAACCACGCTGGGCGCCATCATGAACAGCTTGCAGATGGGATTCAAAACGCTGGCCATCCAGAAACGGAGCAGCGAAGTTTGGCAAGTGCTCGGAGCCGTCAAGACCGAATTCGGCAAATTCGGCGTCCTGCTCGACAAAGTGCACAACAACATCAAGCAAGCCGGTACCAATCTGGATCAAATCCGAGGTACCCGAACCAATGCCATAACTCGAAAATTGCGCGAGGTGGAAAGTCTGCCCGCTGACCAATCCGCGTTGATTTTACCGGTAATCGGACTGGATGACATCCCGGACGAAGAAATTGAAACCGAAACCAAGGAATAGACCATGCCCCAACTCACCGTCTACAAAGCATCCGCAGGTTCCGGAAAGACCTGGCGACTCACCGTGGAGTACCTCAAACTCCTGGTAGCCAACCCCGAATCGTACCGCAGCATCCTGGCAGTGACCTTCACCAACAAGGCCACGGCCGAGATGAAGGAGCGGGTGCTGAACGCGTTGTACGAGTTGATGCACATTGACCCGTCGGCAACACCGGAAGGCATGACCGAAGCGGTTTGCAACGAACTCAAGATTTCCCCCGCTTTGGCCAAAAGCCGCGCCACCCAGGCCATCGGCTGCCTGTTGCACGACTACGGCCGATTTCGCATCGAAACCATCGACAGCTTTTTCCAATCGGTATTACGCAACTTGGCTCGCGAACTTGGTTTAGGTGCATGGCTCAACATTGAGCTCAACAACGAATCCGTGCTGAGCGACGCCGTAGACGCTCTCATCGATAAAGCCGGAAGCAACCCCGAGCTGCTCAGCTGGATGACCGATTACATGGAAGAACAGCTACAGGAAGGCAAAACCTGGAAAATCGACGGCGTACTCAAAAAATTCGGCCACACCATATTTAAAGAGTATTTCAAGGAAAAGGAAAAAGCGCTGAACGCAAAACTGAGCAATAAAAATTTCCTCAAGACCTATAAGAAACAACTTAAGGAGGTGGAGAAACTGGGCGTCGAGCAACTCAAGGAAGTCTCCGATAAGTTCTTCAAGATATTGAACAACAACGCCTTGTCTATCGAAGACATCAGTCGGGGCAAAACCGGCCCTTGCTCCTACTTCATCAAACTTAAAAACGGCGATTGCAGCGACAGCGTCCTCAACTCGTACGTACAAGCTGGGTTGGAAGACCCTGTCGCCTGGAGCACCAAAACGAGCAAACTAAAAGAACAAATTACGTCACTGGCAGCAGGTACGTTCATTCCGTTGATGGAAGAAACAGAGCGATTGCGGAAAAAACTATACCCGCAAATTCTTTCCGCCCGCATGGCCGGCAAGCACCTCAATCAAGTCGGTTTGCTCACTGATATTGCCGCCGAGGTCCGCGAACAGAACCACGAAAACAGCCGATTCTTGCTTTCGGAAACCAACGCTTTACTCAAAAGTCTATTGGACGGCGCGGACGCTTCCTTCGTCTATGAAAAGACTGGTACCGAGTTGAACCATATTTTGTTCGACGAGTTCCAGGACACCTCCAGAATGCAGTGGGACACCTTCAAGCCACTATTGGCAGAAGGCTTGGCCAATGGCCACGACAGCCTCATCGTAGGTGACGAAAAGCAGTCCATCTACCGTTGGCGCAACGGTGACTGGCGGATATTGGGAAATATCGCCAAAGAAATGCGGCCAGCCGTAGTAGAAGAAAAAAAGCTCGAAAGCAACTGGCGCAGTGAACGCAACATCATCGACTTCAACAATGCCCTGTTCACGAATTTGGAATTGGAGCTGAACCGTACCCATTTGGATGCCTTCGGTGAGGAAAGCACCGAACTCACCAACGCCTATTCCGACGTCATCCAGCAATCGGGCAAAAAAGCCGTAAACGGTTTGGTGGACATCTCCTTTGTCAACGCCAAAAACGATAGCAGCTACAAACCGGTGGTTCTCCAGAAGATGATTCATAAGGTGGAGGAATTGCAACGCAACGGCATCCGCCCCGATCAAATTGCCATCCTAATTCGAGTCAACAAATCCATACCCGAAATCGGTGAATTCTTTGCCGAATACAAAGCCAGTGAGCTAAGCGACCCCAAACTCTGTTACGACATTGTTTCGGACGAAGCCTTCCTGCTCCGATCTTCCCGATCGGTGCAAATTCTCATCGACGCCCTCAGCCTGCTCAACGACCCTGTCAATCCGATTCCGCAAGCACTGCTTAAACTGGATTACCTCACCGACGTGCAAGCCGTCACCAACGAGCTGCATCCGTTATTCAAGCAAAAAGAGAAGCCCAAAACATATAAAAGCAACGCGGCTTACAAGAAAGCGTACGAAGATTCCAATCCGGAAAATCCAATATTGCCCGCTGCTTTCGTCACCCGGTTCGAAGCCCTGCAACGACTGCCGCTCTACGAATTGGTGGAAGAGCTCTACCGCCTCTTCGAACTCGAAAAAATTCCCGCTCAAGACAGTTACCTGCATTGCTTTATGGACAAGTTGAGCGAATATTTGCTCCATGCACCTTCCGACCTCGGTTCTTTCCTGAAACACTGGGACGAGCAGATGTCCGGCACCAGCATTCCGGCAGGTTCCACCGTGAACGGCATTCGGATACTTTCCATCCACAAATCCAAGGGGTTGGAATTCCACACCGTACTCATTCCATTTTGCGATTGGAAACTATTGAGTTCCGTCAATTTTCAGGTTTGGTGCCCACCGGGTGAGGAACCCTTCAGCCAACTTGATTTACTGCCCATCGACTACAAAGCCGAAATGAATCAATCCATATTCTCCGCAGAATACGCGGAGGAAACCCTGCAACTTTGGGTCGATGCGCTCAACCTGCTCTACGTAGCCTTCACCCGTGCCAAACAGAACTTATACGTGTTCTGTCGCGGCAACGACGAACTTAAAAATTACAGCAAGCCAACCACCATATCCAACTTGATGCAAGATACGCTGAAAACAGGCTTGGTCAACGGCATGTATTCGGAGGCAAAGAGCCTAACGACCGAAAACGAGGACGAATCCATTTCCGAGGCATCCTTTATTTACGGCTCATTCAGTTCAGGCGTCGAAAAAGATACAGACAAACCCACATCCGTCCTCCGCGAAAAAGGCATCGACATTGCCTTGCCCTTCCGCAGTTTTGCCCACAAGACGCGTTTTCGCCAATCCAACCGTTCCCGCGACTTTTGCAAAGGCCGAGACCCGAATGGCTTCACGACCACTTTCATCGATCGCGGCAAACTGTTGCACCGCTTATTCTCGGACATCAAGCTCAAGGAAGATGTGCCGGATGCCCTTCAAACGCTCATCAATGAAGGATTGATGGAGCAAAAGGATGCAAAAAGTTACGAAAACTACGTTCAGCAAGCCTTGAAAACAAAAGAAGCAGAAGACTGGTATTCGGGCACTTACCGCCTTTTCAACGAATGCTCCATCCTATGCCCGGGTCCGGACGGCAAATTGCAGCTCAAACGCCCCGACCGCGTCATGCTCAAAAACAACCAAGTTCAGGTGGTGGATTTCAAATTTGGGAAGCCTTCTCCCTCCTACCACAAACAAGTACGGGAATACATGCAATTGCTCACCGACATGGGCTATGCCGGTGTAAAAGGGTTCTTGTGGTATGTGGATGAAAATCAGGTAGTCACCGTCTGAATCAATTCGTCATCAGCGCTTTGGCCATGCCGGCAAAGACCCTTTTGCCAGAAGCCATCACTGCCTCTTTACCCTTGATCGGATCCGAATCCGGCGATTCGCTGTGGTACAAAATCACAAGGCAGGAATAATTCGGCTTGTCCGCAGGAAAATAACCGCAGAACGTACCCGTAATTAACCGATTGTAGGTCGTTTTCACACTGTTCACCGCTTTCAGAAAAGCGGTTCCAGGGGTTTCCGGTAATTCATTAACCCCGTTTTCCTTCAACAAAGCTTTCATTGCCTGAATGGTGGCCGGTTTACACATGGCCGGATTTACAAGCCCCGTATCTTTTGGCAAAACTGCAGGAGCCATTACTTTACCATCGTTGGCCAACCCGTTCCATGCAGTCAAAATCTGCGTCGGCGTCAATTTAAAATAATAGCCCAACGTGAATGCATTCATTTTCGCCTCGAAGTTCGGCGTTTCATCAAAAGGGTTCTTGTCCGAAGGCTGCCCGAGCGACATCTGGCACATTCGCTTTTCAAAAGCCTTCACTTTCCCGTCATAGGCCCATTCCAACATTTGAACCGTACCCACAAACGAAGGCAACGTCACACATTGTCCAAACGTTATCGGCCCGTAGCCGCCTTTGTCAAAAACATCCTGATCATAGATGGTTCGTTCGTGCAGCACCAATCGGCCTTTACCCGCATCAACCGGATCCTTCAGTGTAAAGTTGGTTTCCTCCATCGAACCCATCACCGTCAAGGGAATCACAATGGGACCAGGTTCAACTTTTACATCCACTCGCACGTCATTCACAGGCACATAGGAGTCGGTGGCAAAATCACTGACCATCTTTATTCGAGCCCGGACTTCGCCAGTCTGCACATTCATTACTAGCAAGACAGCAGAATCGCAAAGACTCGCTTTCATTTCGGTACGGAGTAGATTACCAGCTGTTTCCTGAACAGTCTCATCGATGCAGGTAGTACGAGGTTTACAGGAGTAAATAGCGGAGCAAGCCGCAACAAAGAGAAGTGCTTGAATTTTTTTCATGGTCTGTAGAGTTGTTAAAACGCTACAAAATACATTAAAAAACAATAATATCAAAGTGCTTAAAATAAATCACAAAAAAAACTGCTATAAGCTATTTTTCGTAATCGCTTACTTTGAATACATGATTACTGTAGGAACTGCCACCATCGCTCATGATGCTGTATTTAAGCATGAAACGTTTTTTGTCGCGGTAGTTGACAGGCACAACCGTACGGTTTTCCATCGTAAAGGACTTCATCGACTTTTTGACAGGTGGATAAATTAAGGTGAATTCCACTGTTTTACCTTCGCAACCCACCAATACAAAAGTTTTACCAAGCGGATAACCGTTTATGATTCGTTTGACTTGGTATTGTTCCTTGGTATCGAAATCAACCAAAATACTCGTTTTATCAAAATACAACCACGATTCGTGTAGACCTATCGGTACGCGGTATGTTACTCGAGTTTCAGCGTCGTTGAATTCGATGGCCATTCCAGATTTACGCTGTTGAGTCGAAGCATCGTATGCGTTTAATTGGCTCGGAACATATCGCGGTGCTTTTCTCCATATTCTGGAATCGTTTTTCATGTTTGCAACGCGGCTTAAGGTCAAACGATTGAACAGGAGCATATCCGTTGTTGCACCACCCTTTCGCGACAGACGTGTAAACCCGGGGTTCACATAATTCCAAATCCATGGCAAAGAAACCGCTTTACATGATAAATACTTGAATGCCAGCAATTTTTGTTTTTCCTGCGAAGGAGAATACGCAATCTTGTCGGCTATTGCCAACAAACATTCGGTTTGTGCTTTTTCCGATTCAGAAAGAATTTTAACCTTCGAACGCGAAAGATCGAGCGTTCCTACTTTAAGAGGTAACGTGGAAACACTCCATTCCATAAACCGGATCCAATTGCCCAGTTTTTTCAATCTTTTGCCTTTGCCACATCCAACATACTCATCGTATGCTTGCCTCAATAATACAGAAAATAACTTGAGTTCTTTATCAATTGTTGGCGATTTGATGGTTTCCAACTCGTTGTTACGAAAACTGTACAAACTCCATGTATACCGACTCTGCTCACTGCTGTTGTTCAATTTTGCTTGGAGCAAGGCATTCGAAGTAATCGAAAAGCCGCCGCCTGCATCCCACCTTGAATCCAAGAGTGCAACAGTCTCTTCCAATTGCTTGCATTGTTTAAGGTCAGAATCGGAACCCTGCGCTGAAACCGATGTGCTCACAAACAGGCCTAATGCAACAAATCCGAATAGTACATTATGAAAAACAACTTTAGAAAATGAAGATTTAGTCTTATTCATGGAGTTCTTAAATCAAGGTTTAATTAACGAACACAATATAAAGCATTTTTTTGAAACTACGCTTTAGAATCAAAATGCACGAGAGCTTCAACAAATCAACTAAATTTTCCCTTCAGTGCGCAATTTTTGCACTTTACTGTGCTTCCTACCGTAAAAGAAATAGATCACAAACCCGATGGCCATCCAGCCCAGCAACCGCATCCAAGTACCGAAGGGCAATGAAGCCATTTCAGCGGCACAAACGATGATGCCCATAATCGGTACGAACGGCACCCAAGGCGTCCGAAAAGCACGTGGAGCATTGGGTTCAGACTTGCGAAGAATCATTATGCCTGCCGAAACGATAACGAAGGCCAGTAACGTTCCGATAGACACCATCTCACCCAGCATGCCGATGGGAAACAGACCTGCAACCAAGCCACAAACCACCCCGGTAACCATGGTGGTGACATGCGGTGTTTTGAATTTGGAATGGACTTTGGAAAAATTCTTCCAAAGCAATCCGTCCGTGGACATGGTGAAGAATACCCGAGTCTGGCCCAGTAATAAAACCAACACGACCGAAGTGAGCCCTGCAATGGCACCGATCTTAACCAATGGTCTCAGCCACAACAAGGCAGGTCCAGCTTGGTCGATGGCCAGAGCAATGGGAGCAGGAACATTCAATTCCTTGTAATTGACGATGCCCGTCATGACCAACGTAACAGCGATATATAATATGGTACAGATGGCCAATGATACCAGAATGCCTGTGGGCACGTCCTTTTTGGGATTGACTGCCTCTTGCGCAGTGGTGGAAACAGCATCGAATCCGATGTAGGCGAAGAAAATCACTCCAGCTCCCGTCAGAATCCCCGACCAGCCGAAATGCCCCCAAGTTCCATCGTTAGCGGGAATGAATGGCACCCAATTGGAAGGATGAATGTGTGCGAAACCAAAACCGATGAATAGCAAAATCACAGCCACCTTAATCAATACGATGATGTTGTTGAGCTTGGCCGATTCTTTAATGCCGATGACCAAAACCGTCGTAACCAGTGCCACAATGAACATGGCGGGAAAATTGATGACCGAACCCGTCGAAAAAAAATGTCCGGCTGCATCCACATTGAACGGAGCACTCGAAATGCTTATCGGAATTTCAATGCCGAAATCGTGCAGGAAACTCACCACATAACCACCCCAGCCGACAGCCACTGTTGCCGCACCGAACAGGTATTCCAAAATCAAATCCCAACCGATAATCCAAGCAACGAATTCGCCCATCGTTGCATAACCGTAGGTATAAGCACTCCCCGAAAGCGGAATCATGGATGCAAATTCAGCGTAACAAAGACCAGCAAAGGCACAACCTAAGGCTGAAAGAATAAAAGAAATGACCAATCCCGGACCAGCATAAAGCGCTGCTGCTGAACCCGTCAATACAAATATCCCTGCGCCAATCACACAACCGACACCCAATAAAATCAGGTTCAATGCGGTAAGATGGCGCTTCAGGCCATATTCATTTTTTTCAGCCTCGTCAAAAAGTAGCGACAGGGGTTTGCGGATAAAAAGGTTTGCCATGCGAATATTTATTTTAAAAGCCCGAAAGTACACATTTTTAGGCAAAAGCAGGTTCAGTGGACGACATTTTGTAGGCAAAAGGAAACAATTCCTGTTTTTTTGTGTACCAATTCGTATATTAGCGGTAGCATTGAAACCATGGAACAACTGCCCTCTTTTCTCCAACTTACCGCCGAGGACCTCTACACCCGATTCGGAGACAAACTCTCCGAAGTAGCTGTTGTTTTCCCCAACAACCGTGCCCGGCTTTTTTTCAGCGAACACTTATACAGAGCCGCTGGCAAACCCGTTTGGACGCCAGCCTTCATCACGATAAGCGACCTTTTTCGCGGTCAATCCGACCTGAAACCCTTCGACACATTGGGCGTTGTCAGCCTCCTGCATGCCATTTATCTGAAAGTGAGTGGCAAGGAAGAGTCCTTCGACGAATTTTATCATTGGGGCGAAATCCTACTGAGCGACTTCGACGACGTGGACAAAAATTTGGCCGATGCGCGGCAACTATTTCGCAACATCCGCGAACAAGCCGAATACACCGACACACTGGAACACCTCACGGAGGAACAAGTCGATTCAATCAGGCTCTTTTTCAAGAATTTCAACCCCGACCGCAAGACCGAACTCAAGGAACGGTTCCTCGAGAACTGGAACATCTTGTTCGAAGTTTATAACGATCTGAACGACTTGCTTTTAACCAAAGGGCTTGCCTATGAAGGCATGCTGCACCGCCGCGTAGTGGAAAAGCTACGGAGCGACGGTCCGCAGGGCTTCCCATTCAGCACCTATGCCTTTGTCGGTTTCAATGTGCTGAACGAATGCGAAAAATCCTTGTTTTCGCTCTTGCACAAAGCCGGAAAAGCCCTTTTTTATTGGGATTACGACCAATTCTACCTGCAGAACTCCAAACACGAGGCCGGCCGGTTCATGCGCCAGAACTTGGAAAAATTTCCGAACAGTTTGGATAAAGCCCAATTCGACGTTTTCAGCACGACCCAAAAAGACATCCGATTTATTTCGGCCTCGACAGAAAACGCTGGAGCCCGGTTTTTGCCAGAATGGATTCAGCAACTTCAACAGCAAAACGACTTCAAACCAGAAGAAACCGCCGTGGTGCTCTGCAACGAAGGGCTCTTGCTGCCGGTACTTCACAGCGTACCCGACGATATTCGAGAGCTAAACGTCACGATGGGTTTTCCGCTGGAACAAACCCCCATCTGCAATTTGGTGAATCAAATCGCCGCCCTGCACGCCGACGGTTTCCTGCCCGGAAAAACGCCCCGTTACAACCATCGCTGGGTGCTGCCCATTTTGCAGCATCCACTGGTCAGGCAAATGAGCGCGGAATGCGATGAACTTGAGCAAAACTTAAAATCAAAAAACAGTTTCCGACCCACGGTCGAAGAGCTTCAAAAAGATGCCCTTCTGACTACTATTTTTACGCCAGCCCAGCATCCGGCTGAACTCACCGCCTGTTTGCTTGCCACCTTTACACAACTCATACCGACAGAATCCGACGACAACGATTCTTATGATCCGTTGCATGCCGAGGCGCTCTTTCGCTGCCACAATCTCACCACCCGTTTGGCCGATCTGCTTCAAGAAAACTTGAGTGACCTCAGCATCCAGACTTTCCGCAAACTGTTGCAGCAAGTGCTTTCCTCCTCCAGCATTCCGTTTTCGGGCGAACCGATTCGTGGCCTTCAAATAATGGGTTTGCTCGAAACCCGCAACCTGGATTTTAAAAATATTCTGATGCTTTCCGTCAACGAAGGCATGCTGCCCAAGGGTTCGACCGACACCTCATTCATTCCGTACAATCTGCGTAAAGCCTTCGGTCTAACCACGATGGAGCACAAGGATTCCATCTTTGCCTATTATTTTTTCCGCCTCCTGCAGCGTGCGGAGAACATCAGCCTAGTTCACAACACCGCCACCGAAGGCCTTAATAGGGGCGAAATGAGCCGGTTCATGCTGCAATTGCTCATGGAATCAAGCCATCAGGTGAGCCGCTTCAACCTGACTTCAGGCATCGAACTGACAGCAGCCCGGACCATCACCATCCAAAAAACCCCAGACATCATCGAAACGCTCCAGAAACGGTATGTACTGGAAGGATCCCGCCCCTTGTCGCCCACTGCGCTGAACAGCCTACTGGAATGTCCGCTGCGCTTTTATTTCCAGTATGTGGCAGGCCTTCGGGAACCCGACGAAGTGAGTGAAGACATCGACGGAGCCATGCTTGGAAACTTTTTTCACCATTCGGCCGAATACATCTACACCAGCATTTTGTTGCGGAAAGCAGCTAGGCCATCGGATAAAAAGGCCGTGCTTGAGGCAATCAAAGACAAAACCATTAATGCCGAAATCGAAGCAGGAACGCTTCGCGGCATGATTGATGCAGCCGACATCGAGCCATGGCTCAAGAACGTCCATTCCATCGAACAAGTGGTGGATCTGTTTTTCAAAATCGATTTCTTCCAACTGGAAGACCATCAGGAAACACCCGAATACAACGGTGAACAACTGGTTAGACGCACCCTAGTGACCGGTTTTCTAAAAACATTGCTGAAACTCGATATGGAACGAGCACCTTTCGAACTGTTGGGCTTGGAACTTGTCGTCAACGGTGAAATACCAGGAACCGAAGGCATTGCCGTTCGTTTTGGAGGCTCCATCGACCGACTGGACCGTAAAAACGGCGTTCTCAGGATATTGGATTACAAGACCGGTGGCAACCCCAAAACACCTGCCGATGTGGAGGCTTTGTTTGCCCAAGACTCCGAACGAGCCAGCCATGTTTTTCAGATTTTCCTGTATGCATCCATTCTGCAACATAAAAAACCCGAAGCAGCCATTTGTCCGGAATTGCTCTATGTACACAAGGCGTCCGTATCCGATTTTGAACCTGGCATTTCGTTTGGTTCGAAAAAATTCAAGCAAATAATTACTTCATTCAAACCTTTCGAAAACTTATTTAATGTTAATATTAATAATTTGATAATCAACCTATTCAATAAGGAAATACCATTTACACAGACACCTGTTGCCGAAAAATGCATCTACTGTGACTATAAAAATTTGTGCAGACGTTAGGGAAACGAAAAAAAATTATTTAACTTCGTTTTTCTTTTTAGATGAAATTAAAACGAACTCTATCTATTCACTTATTAAAAAAAAACTACTGTTATGAAGAAAGTTCTCGCAATTTTACTCGTATGTTTTGCAGTGGCAACTGCCGTGAATGCACAGGATAAGGCCATCGGTTTGAAATTAGGCAACGGAGTTGAAATTTCCGGCCAAATGGCGATGGGCGATGCCAATCGCGTTGAAGCAAACCTAGGATTTATTGGAGGCGGTTTGAGCCTCAATGGTTATTACCAATGGCTGAAAGATTTCCCCGCATTGGGTGACGCTTGGAAATGGTATTATGGTGCAGGTGCAGGCATTGAGCTGGGTAGCGGCTACTTTGGTCTTGGAGTTGGTGGACAGGCAGGTATCGAATTCGACCTTCAAAGTGTTGTCCCAAGTCTCCCACTGCAACTGTCAATTGACGCAACACCTACCATCAACATCATCGGAGGTTTTGGTTTTGGTATTGGTGGCGGTCTTGGTGTCCGTTACAGATTCTAAATAAACTTTTATATAATGCAAAGGCTGCTCCACATCGGGCAGCCTTTGCTGATTTAAGGCGGAATGCGTACTTTTGCGGTCTAATGTTAGACTTGCTAAAAAAAATCCAGTCCATCCGCATCGAGGACTTCGCCTATTCGCTCCCTGACGAACGGATTGCGAAATTCCCGGTGGAACCCCGTGACACCTCCAAGCTGCTTTTATACCAAAAAGGGATCCTAGGTGAAACCCGTTTTGGTAATCTTCCCAATTTTTTAGAACCCAACAGTTTGCTGGTCTACAACAACACCAAAGTCATCCACGCCCGCCTGTTTTTCTTCAAGGAAACCGGAGCTCGCATCGAAATATTCTGCTTGGAGCCACTCAGCCCTGCCGATTATACACAGAACTTTCAAAGTACCGAAAGCTGTGAATGGCTCTGTTTGGTGGGCAATCTAAAAAAATGGAAGCAAGAACCGCTGCATCGTGAATTGCAAATCAAAGACTGCAAAATTCGTTTTACGGCCGAACGCATAGGCTCAGAAGACAAAGCACAACGCATCCGTTTCAGCTGGAAAAGCACGGAAGGGCCCTCCTTAAATTTCGGAGATCTACTCGAAGAAACCGGCCAATTGCCCATTCCACCGTACCTCAACCGCGAAACACAAGCCTCGGACGAAACCACTTACCAGACCGTTTTCAGCCGCATCGAAGGTTCAGTAGCAGCTCCGACAGCTGGTCTGCATTTCACGCCCGAAGTGCTAAAAAACATCGATGAAAAGGGTATATTACGCAGTGAAGTCACCTTACACGTCGGAGCGGGTACCTTTCAGCCAGTGCTTTCCGAAAAGATGCTGGACCATACGATGCACAGCGAATTCATTTCCGTCGACGCAGCATTCCTGCAGGAACTTCTTAAACATTTAGGCTCCGTCACCGCTGTCGGAACCACCTCTGTTCGTACACTGGAAAGTTTGTACTGGTTTGGATACCATTTGCTTGCCCACCCCGAAACAAACCCCGACGATTGGACACTGGACCAATGGTACGCTTATGGGCAAATGACCGAATGGCAAAAGGAGAACGAAATACATTCGATACCGACCACCGAAGCGTTGCAGGCCATCCTCAACTACCTGAATCAAAACAACCTGACCGTCTTTACCGCATCCACCCGCCTGCTCATCGCCCCAGGTTACCGCTTTCAGGTGGTGAACGCGATGCTCACGAACTTCCATCAACCCAACAGCACACTGTTGCTGCTGGTTTCAGCCTTCCTCGGCGAAGACAATTGGCGAAACGTTTACAACTATGCCCTGCAACACGATTTCCGCTTTCTGAGCTATGGAGATAGCTCCCTGCTGGTACCATAAACACAATAAACCGCCTGTTCGACCGTTCTTTCCATCATGCGTGCGAAACATCCCATACTCCTTTTAATGCTAATTTTCCTGCTGAGCAGTTGCACCGTTGGCATGATGGTGAACAAGGCTGACAAATTGTACGACTATGGGGAATACAATGCTGCAGCCTTACAATATGGGAAAGCCTACAAACGCCTTAAGAGCGATGAAAAGAAGGAACGCGCTCACGTTGCCTATTTTCGGGGCGAATGCTACCGCAAGCTGAATCAGCCAATTAAAGCAGAAAGCGAGTACAAAAAAGCCCTGCGTTATAACTTGGCAAACGATACAGTCAACTTCCGACTTGCCGCTACCCTGCATAAAAATGCCAAATACACCGAAGCTGCCAACGCGTACCAAGCCTTTCTGAACTTCCACCCCGAAGACACGTTGGCCCTAAACGGCTTGTCCGCTTGCCACCTAATTGCCACCTGGCAAAAAAACCCCACCAAATACATTGTTAAAAAAGCGACCCTGCTGAATTCAAAAAAAGGGGACTTTGCGCCCGTATTGATGCCAGAAACTTATTTATCCCTGTTAATTACGTCTTCTGCCCGCACCAAGAAAGAACAGAAACCCAGCAACATCACTGGTTTGCCAGACAACGATTTTTGGATGGCCAAACAGGATGTGAACGGTGTCTGGAGCAAACCCGAATACATTGAAGGGCCCATCAACTCGGAGTTTGACGAAGGAGCTGCCTCTTTTAGTCCAGATGGTAAAACATTATACTTTACCCGTTGCATCACCAAATCCGACTCCATCCAGTCCAATTCCAAAGTGGAAATATACCGCTCCATTCGCACCGGTGCCGAATGGAGCACACCCGAAAAAATGAATATTTTCCGTGATTCCACGGTTATTTTCGCTCACCCTGCCGTTTCGCCCGATGGTAAATACTTGTATTTTGTTTCCGACCTCAAAGGAGGTTTCGGTGGCAAGGATATATGGCGTAGCGAGATGCAAGAAACCGTTTTTGGTCCACCCGAAAACTTAGGCTCGGACATCAATACTGCTGGTGATGAGATGTTTCCCTATTTCCGAAGCAACGGCGACTTTTATTTTTCGTCCGACGGCTTGCCAGGATTCGGCGGACTTGATATTTTCAAAGCAACTCCCAAGCCCGAAGGCGGTTACAACGTAGAGAACCTGATGCAACAGATCAACTCCAACGGTGACGATTTTGGCATTACCTTTTTTGGAAAGGAAGAAAAAGGTTTTTTCTCCTCCAACCGCAGGGAACCAAGGGGTTGGGACAAAATTTACAGCTTTGAGTTGCCAAGTCCCTTGGTGGAAGTGCGTGGCACCGTTTCCGACCGTTTCGGTGAAGTCGTGCCCGATGCCACCGTTCGCATCGTGAACGACAAAGGCTTGAACATCAAAACACGTGCTGATAAAAATGGGCAGTATTCAGTCAAAGTAGAGAAAGATGCCGATTATGCGATGCTGGGCACCTGCCGCTCTTATCTGAACAATTCCGCCCGTTTCTACGCATTGAACAAGGAAGCCGACACCACTTACATCGAGAATTTTATTCTAACCCCCTTGCACAGAGCCATCCGCATCGAAAACATCTTCTTCGATTTCGACAAATGGGAGCTCAAACCCGAATCGTATCCCGCTTTGGCTGAACTGATCAAAATCCTGCTGGACAATCCGCACATCGTCGTGGAAATCGGTGCACACACTGACCGCTTCGGCACAGACGAAGTCAATGATTTCATTTCCGGAAAAAGGGCAGAAGCCGTGGTGGAATACCTATCGCAACAGGGTATTGAAAAAGCCAGGCTCGAATCGCACGGTTACGGAAAAAACCAACCTGCTTTAGTTGACAGCTATTTGCAAGACAAATACCGTTTTCTACCGGAAGGCACAAACCTAACGGAAGGATTCATTCAAACCTTACCTGCCGACCAACAAGCCGTAGCCGACCAAATCAACCGCCGTTGCGAGTTTAAAGTTCTCAAAACAACCTACAAATTGTTTTAATACTCGTTCCTTTTGCGTACGTTTGCATATCGTTTGAAATCCATCAATGAAACAATATTTAGACCTTTTACAACGCGTGCTGGACGAGGGCGTCTACAAGGAAGACCGCACTGGTACCGGCACCTACAGCGTTTTCGGACATCAGATGCGCTTTAATCTGGAAGAAGGCTTTCCCTGTCTCACTACGAAGAAGCTTCACCTCAAATCTATTATTTACGAGTTGCTCTGGTTCCTGAAGGGCGACACCAATGCTAAGTACCTACAAGACAACGGCGTACGTATTTGGAACGAGTGGGCTGATAAAGAAACAGGCGATTTAGGCCATATATACGGCTATCAATGGCGTTCCTGGCCCGACTACAATGGCGGCAGCATCGATCAGATTTCCGAAGCGGTCGAAACCATCAAGCACAATCCAGACTCCCGTCGCATCATCGTTTCTTCCTGGAACGTCGCCGACCTGCCCAATATGAACCTGCCACCCTGCCACGCATTTTTTCAATTTTACGTAGCCAACGGCAGACTCAGCCTGCAACTGTATCAGCGCAGCGCTGACATTTTTCTGGGTGTGCCCTTCAACATCGCTTCTTATGCCGCTTTGTTGCAAATGATGGCACAGGTTACGGGTCTTAAAGCCGGCGATTTCGTACACACACTTGGCGACGCACACATTTACACCAATCACCTGGATCAGGTGAAGGAACAGCTCAGTCGCGACACCCGCGAATTACCTGTTTTAAAAATAAATCCTGAGATTAAAGATATTTTCGGTTTCTCCTTCGAAGACTTTTCGCTGGAAAACTACAATCCGCACCCGAGTATCAAAGGTGCAGTTGCCGTATAAAACTCTATGGAAACAGCCATCATCGTCGCCATCGCCAATAACAACGCCATCGGTAAGGACAACAGACTGCTCTGCCACCTGCCTGGCGATTTGAAACATTTCAAGGACATCACATCCGGTCACACCGTGATCATGGGACGGAACACGTTCTTCTCTCTGCCCAAAGGAGCTTTGCCGAACCGCAGGAACATCGTTTTAAGTCCCGACGACGAACGATTTCCCGGTTGCGAAACGGCCCATTCCATCGATGAAGCATTGGTCAAATGTTCCAACGAGGAAAAGGTGTTTTTCATAGGTGGCGCCATGATTTACCACCAAACTTACCCCTTGGTGGACAAATTGTACCTTACCATGGTTCATGCTGATTTTGAAGCAGATACTTTTTTTCCAGAAATTAATAACGACCTTTGGGAACGTGTTTCGTACGAAATGCACGATGCCACTCCTGAATCTCCCATTGCTTATTCATACGAAAATTTTGTACGAAAATGAAAAAACTGACATTTCTAATAGCACTTTTGATGCTTATCTCCACTGGTTCAGCATTGGCTGGCCCGACCATCAATTTCCAAACCAAATCGCACGACTTTGGCACCATTAAAGAAGAAGACGGTACCGCTACGTTCGACTTTACATTCACCAACAAGGGGGATGCTCCGTTGATCATTTTGAAAGCCATCGCATCTTGCGGCTGTACAACGCCGCAATATTCCAAAGAACCCATCGCACCGGGCGCCACTTCCTCCATCAAGGTGACCTATAACACCATAGGTCGTCCCAATACCTTTCATAAAACCATTACCGTTTATACAAACGATTCCGACGCACCCAATGTCGTCCTGATCATACAAGGTTTTGTCACGCCCCAAGGGGAAAGCCCGGAAATAACCTATCCAAAAAACATGCAAGGTTTGCGACTGAAACGGACCATGATCCCTATGCTGGAAACACGCATCGGTAGCATCAAAACGGAAACCATCGAAGTGATCAACACCAACAAAACACCAATGAGCATCGGTTTCAGCAAAGTGCCGAAACACATTCAGGTATCCAGTTCCAATACGGTCATTCCACCCAACCAGACTGCTGTCATCACGGTGAAATACCTGGCAGCAGTAGCCAAAGACTATGGTAAACGGGAAGATTCTTTCTACATCGTGACCAACCCCAAGGACAAAGCGAATCCGAACAACCTCATTAACCTGAGCGCAAACATCACTGAAGACTTTTCCAGACTTAGCGCCGACCAAATTGCAAACGCCCCTGTGGCCGAATTCTCCGAAAATCGACTCAATTTTGGTAAAATGACCCGCGGAACCAGCAAAGTCATGTCCCTAACATTGGCCAACAATGGCAAGTCCACCCTTCACATCCGCAAAATCATTCCCGATTACGACGGCATGAAAATCACACCTGCCAACCTTATCATCGGCCCGGGCAAGATCATCCGCATCAACGTTTCCTTCAATGCCGGCACATTCGACGGCAACGTCGTCCAACGCTTCACCGTCATCACCAACGACCCCAAAGCCAGCATCAACCGCCTGTTCGTGACTGCTCAGGTATCCGGAAACTAATGCATCACCCCGAAAACGACGACCAATACACGGGCCTGTCTGTCAATAAAGGCATCGAACAACCGCCCATCCTGAATCCGTACCGCCAAAAAGTGGTGCGCAAGAAGAATTATGCCGTACAAGAATACGTGGATGGCATTTTAGCTGGCAACATGGTCCTGCTCAGTCAAGCCGTCACATTGATTGAAAGTTCTCGCTTCGACCATCAAGAAAAAGCCCAGCTCATCATCGAAAAGTGTCTGCCTCATGCAGGTAATTCCATCCGGGTCGGCATTACGGGCGTACCTGGTGCAGGCAAAAGCACCTCCATTGAAGCCTTCGGGATGAACCTCATCAACAAGGGCAAGAAATTGGCCGTACTTGCCATCGACCCCAGCAGCGAACGCACCAAAGGCAGCATCTTGGGTGACAAGACCCGCATGGAAGAGTTGGCCGTGCAAAAGAATGCTTTCATACGTCCCTCACCCTCAGCAGGTTCCTTAGGCGGCGTCGCACGCAAAACCCGCGAAACCATCGTCCTTTGTGAAGCGGCCGGTTTCGACACCATTTTTGTGGAAACTGTTGGTGTCGGTCAATCCGAAATTGCCGTGCACTCCATGGTAGACTTTTTCCTGCTCATTCAAATCACCGGCGGTGGCGACGAACTGCAAGGCATCAAACGCGGCATCATGGAAATGGCCGACGGCATCGTCATCAACAAGGCCGACGGTGACAACGTCAACAAGGCTGAACTCTCCAAAGCTCAATTCCTCAACGCCCTGCATCTATTTCCCATGCCCGAATCTGGCTGGAAACCCGAAGTCTTGCCTTATTCCGGAAGAACTGGCTACAACGTGCCCGAAGTACTGGACATGGTTTACCGCTTTATCGACTTTGTCAAGGCCAATGGTTACTTTCACTCGAAACGAACCAGTCAGGCCAAATATTGGATGTACGAAAGCATCAACGAGCAACTCCGCAACCGCTTCTACCACGACGAAGAAATTCAAAAACTCCTAGTTCTAAAGGAAAAGCAAGTGCTCAACGACGAAATCAGTTCTTTTTCTGCCGCCCAAGCCGCACTGGACCGCTACTACGAGAAGTTCCTGATCAAGCCGAAAAAATCATGAGGTTCAAAGCCGCAATCGCCTTTTTAATCCTACCAACGGTTTTACTCTTTTGCAGTTGTGAAACCGTCAAACATTTTAATGCCCACATCAACGATTCCAGAAACGTAGAGTCTTTACGGGCAGACGTGGACTTTGCCCACAAGAAACTGGTCAAGCTTCATCCATCCCTATATCGATATATCAGCAAACAAGATCTTGACTATAAATTTGACAGCCTAAAAGCGGCTTTAAAGGCACCCATGACCAGCAGGGAATTTTTCTTCGTGCTGAGTCCAGTCATCGCATCGGTTCGTCAAGGTCACGCACGTCTTTTTCAAATTCAAAGGGAGCCAAACAAAGTCGAAACTCGGAAAGTACGCATAAACGGAACATCACCCGTCACCAAGCTTCAACTCGGTTGGTTCGATAACAAGCTATATCTCACCGAACGAACGCCCCTTGATTCTACATTGGATGTTGGTACTGAAATCGTCTCCATTGACAGCATCCGACCGCAGGATATTTTCCGGAAATACCGTCCAACTTTTTCGTCCGATGGATTCAATACCACATTTCATGACCGGTATATACAAAAAAGATTTGCCCAGTACCAGTATTTTGAAACAGGTTTGCGTGACAGTGTTCTTTGTCAAGTCAAATCAAAGGATGCGGAACGGGAGGTTTGGCTCAGACAACCTCGATTGGAAAAGAAAAAATCAGCCGACAGTTCACAGATTTCAAAAAAGGTCAAACGGATTCAAGGATTCGACAATCAGACTCGTAACCTCAGCAAATCCCTTCATTTTACGGATTCAGACAGTACCATCGCCGTTCTGACCATTCGCGATTTCACTAAAGGGAATTGCAGAGCCTTTTACAAGGAAAGCTTCCGGATTATCGACTCCGTTCATTCAAAAGCACTGATCATCGACATTCGGAACAATACGGGAGGTAATATTCATGATATTCGAACCCTCTATTCTTATTTGGCCCAAAACAAGTTCAAGCTTGTCACATCACCTATTGTCACCTCAAAAACAAGCCTTTGGCGCAACCCGTTTTCCAATATAACTTCACCCTTGCAACTTGCTTTTCGAATCCTGTTCATACCAGATATAATTCTATTTGATGCCATCGACCTTCTTATTACCAATAAAGCGAAAGACGGAAAATACCATCTATTGTACCCAGCTTCCTGGGAAATGGAACCCAAGTCTAACAGTTTCAAGGGCAAAGTCTATGTGCTGATCAATGGCTGCAGCTTTTCAGCCTCCTCCGTCCTCTCCGCCAATCTAAAGGGCTCCAATCGTGCCACTTTTGTTGGCGAAGAAACCGGGGGTTCCAGCAACAGCTGTGTTGCAGGCAGCATGCCTTCCTTTAAGTTACCTGGCAGCAAACTTCGGTTGGCTTTTGGATTGCTCGAAATAGGCACACCGTATGTTTTCACGCCAGATGGTCGCGGCATCCTGCCCGATGTGGAAATCAAACCGACCCTGACCGACCGAATAAAGGGGGTCGACCCAGAGATGAAATGGGTACTACTGGATATATCGGGTGCAAAATAGACTAGGTGCGAAAGAAGGATTGGACCTTCGATCGCGCCTAGTGAGCTAATTACGCGCAAGCAAGAGAACAAAATAGCAACTACATTTTCATGTTATTTCTCAAAATAAAATTCAGCTTGTTTATAACCAGGTATAGAAGTATAGACCATTTGAGTAATATTATTATCTAAAAACATTTTAGCAGATCCATTGAAATGAGCCTGGCACGGCCATGTGCCAGTAATCTTATTCTGAAACCTATTTTTGCTAATTAATATATTAGTATCAAACCATTTTCTTTTGTAGTTGAAAGATTTCTCACTATCAGTATGATAAAATTCTTCACCAACTGGTGTGTATAAAGTACAAAATATCTCACAATACTTATCTAGTAATATTTTATCCGTGTTATTTAGATATCGCTTTGTCCACACATATTGATTGCTCCATGGAAATTTTTCAATATCAATAATGTTTTCATTCAACAGATTCTTTATTAGTCCTGCTTTACCGATGAATCCACCACTATTTAAAAAATTGTATGGTGTCCTTTCATCAATTTTATAAAGGGATTCCAAGTCTTTGTCTGGAAAACAGGTCATTTCTGCAGAGAAAACTAAATCGGTTTTAAATTGAGAGAACTTCATCAAAATTTCTTCCTCATTCGCTACGAAAACGGCATCTGTACCATCTGTAAACAGTATTATTTCATCATCAGCTTCATCAAAAAGGTAATCATTTAACAAGTCGTCTTTAATCCTTCTTGAGTTAAATTCGGATTTATTAGAAACCAATGTAACCAATTTAAGCCCATTAATGGCACAGGATAGTTTTAGTAAAATGAAAAACGGGTCGTTTTCATTATTTATAACGGTAACAACTTTCATGTATGATTTGTATTTATTAAATTGACTAATAACACTTTTTGTGTGTAAAAATAATGATATTTGTTGATTAAAAAACATCTTTTAAAATAATATTACTAATGAACACTACTTAGTCAGAAATTCATTTTAAATGTTAATCACATTTCTTTTGCATATTAAATAATTTGTTTAATTTGCATTGCTTTATGCTTTAAAGAAATTATTCAAAAAACAATTTGATGAAATGGAATCTCCTAAAGTTACATGTATATGTATTACAAATTGTAAAAAAGTAAATCTACTCAGAAGAGCTATAAATTGCTTTAAAGCTCAAACGTATTCAAATAAAGAATTATTGGTAGTATATGCAAATAATGATATTGATACTAAAAATTTACTTTTGGAAGAAAAAGACGTAAATATAAAAAATTGTATTTTCCCTTCATCCATAAAAACATCATATGGTGCAATAAAATATCATGCTTTAACTTTGTGTGATGGAGACTTCATCTGTATGTGGGATGACTGGGATTGGCATCATCAAAATCGATTAGAAATTCAGATAAATTCAATAATCTTGACTGGTAAACCAGCATCGATATTAGTAAATATACTTTTTTATGACAATTACCATAAAATAAGTTATTTATCTGATATGAAAATGTGGGAAAATACACTTGTTTTTCATAAGTCTTTAATGAATTATGTTGGATTTTTTGATATAAAGATGAATGAAGATAATAATCAAATTAGATTTTTAATCAATAATAACTTTTTACATCCAATAATAATGCCACAAATGTATATCTATGTCTATAATACAAAGAGAATATGGAGCAGAATGCAATTTGATAAAATACTTCTATCTAGTCTGAAATTAAAAAAAGAATCTACTATTGTCATCAAAAAAATCCTAGAGGATAAACTCCCAATTCAAGAGGCCTCAAATGCACTGAATTGTCCTGAAATTTCACATCAATTTGTTTATAACAAACTGAATCTATGAAAAGAATCATTCTTTTCAGGTACCATAATGTGGATCCCGCAGTTGTCTTAGAGCGAATAGTGCTATTGAAGAAAATCAACCCTCAGATAAGTATCTACGGTTTGTATGGTGGGATAGAGTCAAGTTTTTACTATTATCGTTTTTTACTTGACTCGCATGTTGCTCATAATTATTGTATTAAAAATAAAACGGATGAATGGAAATGGAAAAATGTAGATATTGCGGTGTTGTTGTGGTATAACGAGATAGGCCGAAATCTAGATTTCGAGATGTTGCATATTATTGAATGGGACGTTTTGATCTTGGATTCTATTGATAAATTGTATAGAACTATTCCCCAAAACGGTATTGGTTTAACTGGGCTTAAAGAACTCTCCAAATTATTCGGAAAATGGTATTGGGTAAGAGATATATATCAATGTGAACAATGGAATAATTTGTTACAATATGTCCAAACAAAATTTAATTATAAAAATATCCCATTTGGTTCCCAAGGCCCTGGTGCGTGTTTGCCAAAAAGTTTTTTAGAGGGGCTTTCGTCTATTGAGATTCCTGAGTTATGTAATGATGAGATACGGTTGCCATTATTTGGCCAGATTCTTGGATATAATCTCTATGATACAGGCTTTTTAAATAATTGGTTTGAAACTAGTGAAATGAACTATTTTAATTGTAATAAACGACAGATAAATGCCCATCTGATTAATGAAGAGCTAAGTTTAAAGAATGGTAGGCGCTTTTTTCATCCCTACTATGAGACGGTTTTATAATAATTATTTCATTAACCTGTAAGGAATAAATAAATTTTTGTATAATACTATGGATAAGACTTTTAATACTACTTTGGTCTCTGTTATTATGCCAACTTATAATAGAGAAAATTGCATATCAGACAGTATTCAGTCTGTCATAAATCAGACATTTCAGGATTGGGAATTATTGATTGTTGACGATAGAAGTACTGACAGAACAAAAGATATTGTTGTTAAATATTCGCAAAAAGATCCTAGAATTAAATACTTAAAAAACGAAAATACAAAAGGGCCTGCGGGTGCAAAAAATTATGGAATTGCACATTCTTCTGCGAAGTATCTTTCTTTTTTAGATTCGGATGATTTATGGCTTACACATCATTTAATGGATTCTATCGCTATACTTGAAAAGGAAAACTTGCCTTTTTGCTCTGCAAAATGGTATGAGAAAAGAGGGAATTTTCAGACTCCTTCTACTTTCGTTGGTGGCATTGACTTTTTAATAAATAGCTTTCCATCTAAACAAAGAGATTCTGGTTGTTTCGTTTTTGATCCATGGATTAGTGAACTCATTCTGGAAAGAAATATTTACCCATTTCATACATCGACATCTATTATAAGAAAAAACATCTTGCAAACAATTGGTCAATTTGATGAACATCTGTTTTGTGGAGAGGATTCTGATTTGTTTTTCAGAATAACTTTGAGATATGGTATATGCATTATAGATAACTTTCATGCAATTTGGGTTGAAGGGAATGATAATATCCATTTTTTTAAAGAAGATCGATTAAACTTTGAAAAACACACTTTGCCCAAAATAAATTTAAATAGAATTAGCCATATTAAGTTATTTAAAAAGCAAATAAAAATTATTGTTTCAAATAGAAATATAATTTTTAACTATAAGCGACATGTTCGTTCAAAAGCATATGAGATCATTTATAATAGTCTATTAATATTTAGATTAAATAAGAAAAGAAATCTATTCGTATCTATGAGGATGATTTTAAATGTTGGTCAGTATTTTTTGCTTTCACCGGGAGCGATAACGTTTGCGTTAGCAAGAAATCGGGAGCAGAGGGCTTATTTGGAGAACCTGTACCGAACTGGCAGTTTATCTTTAATTCAAAAGGTTCTACATGATGAAAGTTTGCTGATGCATCAAATCACAACTAAAAGAAAAAACTTTTGGCTTTATTTAGAAAATGATATATCCTATAAACTAGAAAATGGAGCTCTATTATTATGTAATTACAAAACTAAAGAAAATATATTGTTCAAACAGGCTCATTCTGTATTTGATTTTATGGGGGATGATTATTTTTTGTTTAATTATTCAAAGTTGAAAAATAAATTATTTTTCAACTTTGTTAGAACACTTGAAAAGCGAAATTTTGGTGGTATTGTAGATGTGACAGATATTAACTTTCCTGTTTCAATATATAGCAAAAGCGAGAACTCATGCAAATGGCTTTAACAAAAAGATACTGTTCTATAGTACTCCCGTTCTTTCAGACCACCGGGCTTCGTTTTCAAGTTTAGTTCGTAGCCATTGTAAACCACTCTTTGTGTCCGTATCGGAAGCTGTCAAGGCCGACCTTCAGGTCGCTTGTCACAG